>WNGK01000088.1_pt1 | contig 92460 bp, 76 predicted proteins | sample 5400601 | NCBI WGS metagenome assembly WNGK01 (sample SAMN13153376, study PRJNA577476) | soil metagenome | isolation source: 60 cm soil or saprolite under Garry oak tree replicate 1 | place: USA:California | collected 2016-06-15 | reverse complement strand
CTGAGCGTGCCGCCTGCCTGCGACGGCCCGCTGGCAGCGACCCAGGCACTGAAGCTCAGGTCGTAGAGACCATTGGCGGCTGCGCCGTTCTCGACCAGCCGGCCTTGATAGGTGAAGGCGGTCCCTTGGGCAAAGGTCAGATTAACCGGGGTGAACGAGCTGCACAGCGCAACCGCCATTACCAACGGGACTGTGGATTTCATAACTTCTTTGATCAATTGGGTTCCTTACACAAACATAGCCGCCACAATTAGTAGCTCAGGCCATGAGCCAAAGGTAGTGGAGACAGGCCGATCTTAACACTAATGCCGCGCATAATCAAGCAAAATCCAGCCGTTTCCGCGCGCATGTGGGGTGGATTCAGGGATCCGTGCGCACGCAGTAGCTGGGTTTTTTCGCCCCTTGCCCACGGCTTGTGCTGAGGACTATTGCTGTCCGCGGCGCCGTGGCTGGCTGCCTGGTTCATGTCCAGGCATTGATTTGCGCCGACCGGCCCGTCGCCGTTAATTTTGTCGTTGACGGGATCGCGCGTTTGAAAATCATCCATCGGGACTGAATTATGAAACGTGAACTGGTTCCCATCGAAACGATCGCCAGACGGATTCTGGCCATCCGTGGCCACAAGGTTCTGCTGGATTCTGACTTGGCTGAACTCTACGGGGTGCCCACCAAGGTTTTGAACCAGGCGGTGAAGCGCAATCGCCAAAGGTTTCCGCTCGATTTCATGTTTCAGCTCAAGCCGGTGGAGGCGGCCGTGTTGCGGTCACGATCGGCGACCTCAAAGGCGAAACCCGTTGACTACGAGAAAGATGCGACGAACCGGTCACAATTTGTGACCAGTGCGGCGAAGCACCGCGGGCCGCGTCACCGCCCCTTCGTTTTCACCGAGCAAGGCGTGGCCATGCTTTCCAGTGTGCTCCACAGCGAGCGCGCGGTCCGGGTGAACACGCCATCCTCGAAGCCATCCGCGAGCTCATGGAGCCTTCCACTGAAGGGCCGCACCGGGAAATCGGCTTCCACGTGAAAGAGGAAGGCGCCGGCGGACGGCTGCGCGGCCTGAAGCTCGAACGCTGAGCCAGTCCGACCTCGTTACCTGATGCGCCGGCCGGCAGGCCGAGCTCAGACCTTGCGACCACGGATCGAACAGGGAACCTGGAATTTCAAATTTGAGATTTGAGATTTCAGATCCACGAGAATCCGTGTTCCATCCGTGGCTCGATCTCAAATCGTTTTTGGCCAGGACTGTTTCCTGCGTTGCAAATTCGGAGCCGACCGCACAAACTTCGCTCATGCGACGCAATTTCCTTGCGGTTCTGGTCTTCGGTATCTGACTCGCCGCGGCCTTGGCCAGTTCGGGCCAAACGACCGTCCGCATGCTGGTCCCTGGCTTCACCGTCCGGGAACTGCCCGTCAAACTCTCCAACATCAACAACCTGCGCTTCACCCCCGACGGCAAACTGACCGCGCTCGGATACGATGGCCGCGTACACATCCTCCGCGACACCGACGGCGACGGTCTGGAGGACCAGGACACCTTGTTTTGGGACAAACCGACGTTGAGCGTGCCGGTCGGCATGGCGTGGTCGAAGGAGGGTCTTTACGTCTCGTCTCACGGCAAAGTCTCTTTGCTGCGCGATACGAACAATGATGGCAAAGCCGACGTGGAAGAGATCATTGCCAGCGGCTGGGTCCCAACCGATGTCGGTTCAGGCGGCGTGGACGCCACCGCCGTGACCCTCGACCGGGCGGGGAATCTGTATTTCGGGCTGCTGACGGCGGATTATTCCAACCCTTATCGCGTCAAGGACGGCGTTTCGCGCTATGACCTGACGGGTCAACGAGGCACGATTCAAAAGTGGTCGGTCTCGACGAAGCGGCTGGAGACGATTGCCACCGGCATTCGCGTCCCTTACACCCTCGCTTTCAATCGCCAGGGCGACCTGTTTGTGACCGATCAGGAAGGCGAGACCTGGTGTCCGGGCGGCAATCCGCTGGACGAGTTGAACCACATCATTCCCGGCCGGAATTACGGCTTTCCGCCCCGCCATGAGCAATACCTGCCGAATCTGATCAGCGAACCGCCCGTCGTTGCCTTCGGCCCGCAACATCAATCCAGTTGCGGCCTGGTCTTCAACGAACCGTCGAAAAACCAAAAACGATTCGGCCCGCCGTGGTGGGAAGGCGATGCGTTCGTGGCGGGCGAATCGCGCGGCAAGATTTGGCGCGCGCGCCTGGTGAAAACGCCGGCTGGCTACGTGGGCCAGGAGACGATCCTGGCGCGATTGAACATGCTGACTACCGACGTGGCGATTTCTCCGCGCGGCGATCTCTACGTCTCCTGCCATAGCGGCCTGCCTGATTGGGGCACTGGACCGCAAGGCCAGGGCAAACTCTTCAAGATCTCCCATACCGACCTGCGCGCCCCGCAGCCGGTCGCCGCCTGGCCGTCTGGCCCAATGGAGGTGCGCGTTGCCTTCGATAAGCCAATCGATGCCGCCGTCACCAACCGGTCGGATGAAATCAAGATCGAGTTCGGCGAATATGTCTCCGCCGCTGACCGCTTCGAAGTGCTGAAGCCGCCGTACAAGGCGGTGAACCAGCAAGACGCCACCCCGCGCGGCTACTTGCGGGTGGTTTCCGCCCGGCTCTCGCCCGACGCACGCACGCTCGTGCTCACGACCGATCCCCACCCGCAATCGGTCCGCTACGCCCTGATGCTCCCGGCAGTCAGGGCCGCGAATTCCAAGTCGCCGGCGGCAACGGTTGATCTGGCCTACGATTTGAATGGCGTGGAAGCGAGTTGGTTCGAGCGCGGCAATTCAACGCTCGCCGGCTGGAGCGGCTGGGTGCCGCACCTTGATTGGCAAGTCAACGAAGCATTCGCGGCTCATTCGGCCGAACACGACCGGCTGTTCCACCTGGTCCATCGCAACGGCCGCCTGCAGCTCCGAACGCAACTTGTGGGCCTCGGCAAGAACGCCCAGGTTCGCATCGAGTCGTCAGCGCCGTTCTACCTGACTATCGGCGCAAAGCCGGTCACGGGCCGGCCGGCCCGCGCCGAATCTTATGCCGCGGAGTTCGCCTTGGACCCGGTTGGCGAGCCGGAGGCGTTCAGCATCAATCTGGAAACCGGCCTGGCCGGAACGCCGGCGCTGCACGCTTCCTACTCAACCGATTCGGACCCCACCTCGCGTCCGCTGCCTTTCAGCTCGTTTCTGTTGCCGTGGGCGCCGCCGCATCAAGCTCCGCCGCCACTGCCGGAGCAAATAACGGAGCTGGCCGGTGGCGATTTCGAGCGCGGGCGTGCGTTATTTTTCGGCGAGCGGTTGAAGTGCGGCACGTGCCATCGCTTGCGCGGGGACGGCGCCGTTACCGGCCCGGACTTGAGCAACCTGGTGCACCGCGACGCGGCGTCGGTGCTCCGCGACATCAAGGATCCGAGCGCGACGATCAACCCCGACTACGTGGCCTACAACGTCCGCTTGCGCGCCGGCGGCGACGTCACCGGCTTCGTGCGCGCTCAAAGCGGCGATTCCCTGCGCGTCGTCGGCGCGGACGGCAAAGAACTACGGGTGCGTCGCGAGGAAGTGACCGATATGCGCGCGAGCGCGGTTTCGCTCATGCCCAGCGGGTTGCTCGACGGCCTGATGGATGCCCAAGTTCGCGACCTGTTGACGTTTCTCCTTCACGAACCGCCCGAGCGCTCTCGCGCCCAGGTCGAGGCAGTGCTTCGGCGAGACGGCAATGAGGAAACCCACTCCAGGCGGCAGCCACGGCCCCTGACCATAGTGCTGGCCGCCAGCAAACAAGACCACGGCCCCGGCCAGCACGACTACCCCGCATGGCAGAAGAAATGGACGGCTTCGTTCGGACAATTCCCCGGCGTGAGCGTCGCCGAGGCCTGGGAATGGCCGTCCGAGGAGCAGTTCCGCCAAGCGGACGTGATGCTGTTCTACTTTTGGAACCACAACTGGAGCGCCGAACGCTTGCGGCAACTCGACGAGTATCAGGCGCGGGGCGGGGGACTCGTGATCTTTCATTCGGCGACCATTGCCGACAAGGAGCCGGAAACGCTCGCGGAACGGATCGGCCTCGCCTCACAGTCCGGCCCGACGAAATACCTTCACTCGCCCTTCGTCCTGAATTTCGTCGCGCCGGCCAACCACCCCATCACGCGCGGTTTCAAACAACTCGACCTGCTCGACGAACCTTATTGGCCGATGATCGGCGATACGAACCGGATTGAAATCCTGGCCACGGCCGAGATGGAGGGAGAGCCGCGGCCCTTGCTCTGGACTTTCCAGAACGGCAAAGGCCGGGTCTTCGCCAGCATTCCCGGCCACTACAGTTGGACCTTCGACGACCCGCTCTTTCGCGTCCTGGCCCTGCGCGGTGTCGCCTGGGCCGCCGGCGAGCCGGTCCGAAGGTTCGAGAAGCCGTGAGGCGGTGTGGCGAATTCCGATGCCGAGCGCCAATGTCATCAATCCTCGGGGCGCACCTGGCCGGAGGGCGGCCAATGTTTCTTCCGGCCATTCTCGTCCACCACCAGGTCCTTCGTGCCTGGTGGCAGCACCTGGAGCGTCTTGAGGAACTCGATGATTGAAGCCTGCTCGTCGATGCTCAGCGCCTGATAAGCCTCGCGCGAGGGGAGGGCTTCGCCGGCGTGCGCGAGGATGGACTGGCGCAGCGTGGTGTACTGGCCATGATGGAAGAAGGGCGGCTCGTTGGCGCAACCCCAAAGCTTTTTGGTGATGAACTTCGAGTTGCCGGCGAAGAAACCCATCGATCCGTTGGGCTGCTGCATGTCGAGCGGCTCGACGTTCGGGTCGCCTGGACCGGCCGTGATGTCGTGCAACTTGAGGTCGGTGAAGGCGGGCACGTACAGCGCGTTGCTGTTGGTCTCCGGCTTTAGCCGCGGGGGCGGCAGACGATCGTCGGTGAGATCAACGTAGAGGCTGGGAGCCTCCCCGACCCGCAGGTTGGTCGGGGGATTGTAGGGATTCGGCTCGCTGTAAATCCAGCCCTTGCGGTCCATGTAGGGATTCGGCTCGCTGTAAATCCAGCCCTTGCGGTCCAGCGGCAAGGCTGGAACGTGACAAGCCGCGCAACCGATCGACCGGAAGCTCTGTTCGCCCACCAGCACCGCGGCTTCGATGTCCGGGTTGTTGGGGATCACGCGGCCCGGCACCGTCATCGTCGCTTGAAACACCGAGACAGCGGTTACATCGGCGCGGGTTATCTCGTTGACGAAGCCGTCGCCGTCAGGGTCCGTGTTGATGCCGAAGCGTTCTGTCGATTGGATGCCGTGATGGTGATTGAAGGCGTTGTTGGAAAACTCGCGGACCGACACCACTCGGCCGGCTTGATGGAAGGGACGGATGACCAAGCTCGGCGGATTCGTGCCGGTTGTGCCCAGGCTGGTCGCGGCAATGCCTTCCACCTGCGAGATGTCCCAGGTGCCGTCGGTGCGATGAATGATCGCGCCGTAGGAAATTCCTTTAGCCACGAGCGCACTGGATTGGCCGGGAGCCGTCGCGTTCCGGATAGCTTGCAAGTCCCGCGTGATTTGGCGGGCCAGCATTTCGATATAGCCCGCCCCCCACATGCCCAGCGTGGCGCGGGAGTTGGCCAGGGTTTGCAGGGTAACGGGCAGGCCACGCTCGTCCACCGAACCCTTGGTGGCCATCACGTCGATGCGGTCGAACGTGGCGAAATCGAACCGCTGTCCAAGCACGAAAACGTTGGCCACGATGTCGCCACCGCCGCCGGGTATGCCAAAGGGCTGGGCGTGGCAACCGGCGCACGAGTTGGCCTCCGGCGCGGACAGCCGGTTGAAGTTGCGCGGGAAGAGCAGCGGCTGCGTGGGATCGGTGAGCGGCGCGCCGGTCCCTTTAGTGAAGGGCCGGCCGCCCCCTTCCTGGTCGGTCCAAACCGCCGTGAACAGTTTCTTGCCGTGCTCCACTAGTTGCGGCAGTGAGAGCAGGTACTCCTCGCCGTCTTGCAGGTGACGCGGGACGGCGACCTCACGGCCAATGGGCGTGGCGCCGCTGAATTGCGCCGGAGCGCTCGTGGCGCCGGCTGCCAGCACGCCGGACAAAATGAAGCGAGCGAATTGTTGCTTGGTTAGAAACATGGATTTTCCGGGTTTTAGCTTTTCTGGGTTGTCACGAAGGTACGTAAAAAAGTGACTCATTCATGGAGGTCTCCCCCGCCAAGCCTCCGCCCCGAGGCGTGAGCGACCATGAGCCGCCTTCGTTGTAGGTGTTCCGCTGCTCTTGCAGGATGCCGATGGCGACCTCTTCACCGAGCTTCACGGATTCCCAATATTCCGAGCGATAATGAATCCCCAGCATGCTGCGGCCGAGGGGCACGTTGGCCGCCAGCTTGTTGAGTTCGTTGCCCACCGTCAGGGGCGGCCCTTGGTAGGGCAGCAGTTCCGTGCCGTCGGCGTTGGGCACCACCGGGTGCGGGATAACGGTGGAATCCTCGAACCACGCCTTCAAGATTGTCACGCACGCTCCCGCCACACAGCCATGTCCGGCCGGGTACGAGGGATGGGTGGGGCTGCCTTCCGGGATCGCAATGGGCAACAGATAACTGCCATAAGCGGAATAAACGTGATCGAGCACGGCGGCGTTGAGCAGCTCGGAATGGATCGGCCTGGCGGCCATGCCACTGCGCGTTTGGTGGACCAGCCCACCCATTGCCTCGGGGCGCAGCCGCCGATGGACAAACCATTTCTGATACCAGCAGGCCTTCAGGGCGCGCGCGGCCACTTCGGTCACCAGACTAAGGACGTGCGGCCCGCAGAACGTGCCGAAGCAGGACTGGTTTTGGATCGAATAGTAGGGATTCCCACGGTCGAAGGGCGCGCCGGCCGAGCCATACCAGTCGCGCTGACCCGGCGTCCCGAACAGGCCGAGCAAGATAAGGCACGCCTGGTGGTAGGCTTGATAGAGCGCATCGACGTGGACCCATTCGCCGAGATCGCGCATGTTCCGGATGTAGCGCGGCGTCGGGTCCATCTGATAGGGCGCGGGCTTGAATCCATTTTGGATGGCCAGCCACTCATTGTAATCCATCATGTGGCTGACGCTTGGAAACCGTGTGTAAAGTTTCTGCGGGATCGACATCGAACCTTGAGGGATGTCCAGCCACAGGAACTGCGACAGGGAAGGTCCAATCAGGTCGCCGGGCGTGCTGCCCCGAAACACCGTGTCGGGCGTGACCCGGCCGCCGTTCTTTGGCCCGCGAAAATCACTGAACGCGGAAAGCTCGTTCGCCGCCGCCGCGATGATGGGGTCGGTGTCGAAATCCAGGAAGTGCACGTCCCGCGCCAGGGCCATCCAATACAACTCGGCCAGCTCGCCGGCGGCTTCGGCGCTGGCCAGCGCGGGCGCCGGCCGCATGGTCAGACTGTGCGAGTCCGGCCCTTCCAGATCGAATGCCAGTCCCGACTGCGGGTTGGTGAGCTTGGCGCCCAGGTCGAGCGGGATGGCATTAAAATCTTCTTGCCGGCCGGTGGCGAGGGCGTTGAGCAGCGCGCCGTAGGCGTTCAGATCGACTTCTCCCAAGGCATTATGCGGCAAGGCCTTGGTGAAACTACCAATCTGATTGTGATACAACTCTTCGTCGCCGTTGGTCGGGTGGCCGCCGACACCCCGCGCGAAAGCCACCCGCGCCGCGTCCAGGCGGACCTGGTAAGCTTCCGCCCGGCGAACCGGGCCGTTCACGGGACCGAGTACGGCCGCTTTGGCCTCCCCTTGATCGGAAACAAAGCTCAGCCCGCTCGCATTGGCGACGGCCGTGGCGGCCAGGACACGTTTGACGAACGAACGCCGGGAACTGCCTCCTTTCGCGCAACCATTGCCGTAAACCTTTGCGGGCGACGTTTCAGTTTCCAAAATGGAACCGTCGGAGGAGTTGCGGCAGGTGTTACTCATCTGGTGTTTGTTCTTGGGCCTCGGCCCGTTGGTTCTTCGTACAAGCGCTCTTTAATCGGTCGCGGGAAAGCTGGCGAAACATTAGCATAGTCTGGCAAGAACGCAAGGAAAACCATCCAGAAAAGCCGATTATTTGGGCGTTCGAGCGAAGGGTTTGGATTCTGCCTCCGGATGTGCCGCTCTTTCGAATTCCGCGGCCACGGATGGAACACGGATGAAACCGCAGGCGGGCGAAGATGGGGCTCGGCAGGAGCCTCGCCCTACCGGTCCCACGGACGGTCGCTATGCGAGGCTCCTGCCGAGCCGTGATCGACCCCAAAACCGCGTTCACTGAGTACTACAATTTTATTTGCAAATCGGCAGAATGGTGTATAGTCCAACTCATCACCCAAAAGCATACGGGTCGGGTTGTAACGTGATGCAAAGATTATTCCCTGCCATCCTGCTGTTAATCACCGCGGCGACCGCCAACGCTTTGATCGTCACGAATGCGTGGGTGCCCATTTTTAAAGGCATCGACCACGCCACCGGCCAAATGATACCCGACGGCGTCGATCCACGGCTCCAGGCGGTCAACGCCTTGCGAATCGACTTGCAGGATCCGGACGTGCAGATGTTTTCGGACCCTCACTGCACCAACTGCTCGCCTCCCTATGAAACGATCGGGTATAAGACCAGCAGCTTCCTCCGGGTTTACGGCGTACAAGTGGCGGTGAACGCCAATTTTTATGTCAATTGCTGCCTTTATAACGACGGCGCACCGATCGATATCACCGGGCTGTCGATCTCCAACGGGCGCGTGGTTTCGCAGCAGGAATCCGCGATCGATTCCTCCAACGTGATGTTCACCACGAACAAACAAGTGATCATGATCGCCACCAATTGGCCGCCCGCCAGGACCAATGGCATCTACACCGCGGTCAGCGGCCACTATCCGCTGATCACCAACGGAGTGAATTTTAGCTACATCTATACCAACGATACGACCGATCCCTACGTCCACCTGGTCCAGCCACGAACGGCGGTAGGCGTCTCGCAGGACGGTCGTTATCTCTACCTCCTAACCATCGACGGCCGGCAGCCGGGCTACAGCGATGGCGCCATTGATGGGGAAACGGGCGACTGGCTGCTTCGTTTCGGATCTTACAACGCCATCAATTTGGACGGCGGCGGGTCCACGACCATGGTGATGGCCGATTGCCGTGGCAATCCGATCGAACTTAACCGGCCCAGCGACCTGCTTGCTCAAGGCAGCGAACGCGTCCTCGGCAATCATCTGGGGGTGTTCGCCAAACCACTGCCCAGCCTCATCACCCAGCTCGCCGCCACTGCCCTGGACACCATCGCCACCATCACCTGGACGACCCCCTCCAATGCCGATTCGCAGGTCGAATATGGCCTGACCACCAGCTATGGCAGCTTTTCCTACTTCGACCCGACGCCGGTGACCAACCATGTCATTACCTTGAGCGGCTTGATCCCCAATGCGAAGTATTTTTTCCGCGCCATTTCCTCAGGCGGGGCAACGCCAGCTACCGCGGATTGTTATTTCTCCACCAGCAGTACTAGTCTTCAGAAGCCGGCCTTCGGCGTAACCCAAGGCTGGAAATGGCGTACCAACAACCTGAACGGCATAAAATGGCAGGCCTCCAGTTACGATGATTCGGCGTGGGCGGGGCCAGGCCCGGGTCTGCTTTACGTGGAGGACAATCCGGCGGTTTCGCCGCGCAATACCCCGCTCCCTCCCAATAATGGAGTTCCGATCACAGGGGTGAATGTTTCTCCAACCTATTACTTCCGCACCCATTTCAGTATCAACGACCACTCGGCGGCGGTGGATGCGCTGCTCTTTAGCAGCTTCGTCGATGACGGCGCGGTGTTTTACCTCAACGGCGCGGAAATTTACCGCTTGCGCATGCCGCCGCCTCCAACGGTCATCACCTTCACCAATCGCGCGACGAGCCAACCCTGCCTGGGGGATGCCACGTGCCCGGACAACTTCTCGATCTCCGGCGACTTGCTGACCAACCTGGTTTCAGGCGACAACGTATTGGCGGCCGAACTCCACCAATTCGGCTCTTATGATGCGGTATTCGGCGCGGCCCTCAGCTACCAGTCTCACACGGTCTTTAAGCCCACGCTGAAGATCGTGCCATCCGGCAACTCCGCCACCAACCGCGCGGTAATTTCGTGGAATGCCACCGGCTATACCTTGCAACAATCCCTGAGTCCCGCCGACTTCTGGTCGGACGTTCCGGGTCCCGTCACCAACACTCCCTACGCGACTCCGATTTTGTCCCCGTCCCGCTTCTATCGCCTCCGGAGCCAGTGACCGGCTGGGCCTTGGAGGGGACCGTGCCCGTGGAATCCCATTCACTGATAACTTACTTCCCGATGGTGGCGGCGGTTAGGAAGGCAAACAGTCCGCGGGCATCCTTGCCGTAGGTCCGGTCAAACCGACGCGTCTCAATGCGAGAACTATCTCCTCTGGGCGACTGAACCCACAACTCGATTCATTGGCGCGGCAGACCCCAGCTTCCAGTCGGGCAAAAATTACTTTTGCAGAAGTCCGTCTGCGATTTCTCCGATCGGCATCGCGGCGGGATGGCCCGCTCGGACGATCTTGCCTCCAGCGTCAATGATGTAGGTGGTGGGCACGCCGGTCACGCGGAAGGCGGCGGCGGGTTTGGAGACCCAGCCGCCGTCTTCCGCCCAAACGTTGAAGGTGTTGGTCCAGCCGCGCTTGTCCACGTGCTTGCGGACAATGTCGATCGTGTCGTCAATGCTCACCGGGACGATGGCCACGCGGTCCTTCCAATCGGGATGAGCGGCGCGAAGTTTTTGCAGCTCGGCCATCGGCGCCTGGCAGGGCCCGCACCACGTCGCCCAGAAATCCAGCACCACCACCTTGCCTTTCAGCTCGGAGAGTTTCATTTTCTGTTCGCCGTCGAGGGTGATGAACTCGATTTCCGGCGCGGCCGTGTGCGGCGGCAGAGTGCCGTACTGCGCGACGTGATTTTCAAACTTCATTTTGGCCACGGTTTCCGGGTCGAGGATGCCGTCCGGCAATTGATTCCAATGGAGGTTGTGCACGACCTTCCAGTCCTGCTCAAAGCGCAGGATGGTGTTGGCGGCAAGGATGTATTCCCCCGACAACGACGTTCCATTCTTCGATTTGCCTTCTGACTTCACCGCGAGTTTGAGCTTGAACAGGCTGCCCATCACACCGTCAATCGAACCGGGCGCGCCTTGCGACTGCGTGCTTTCCACCACCGCTTCCTCGATCTGGATGTCCGCGTTCTTCAAGTCAATGCCAGCGTCTTCCAACTGTTTGATGGTGGCGCGCGCAAAGTAAACCTGCTGCGTTGCGCGAAGGTTGACTTGCTCGTCGAGTTCCTGTCGGGAAGGGCCTTTGCGCCCGCTTTTTTGCATCTGCGCCCAAAGCAGGTCGGTGGTCTGATAGGCGTCCTTCTCGAAAATGGCCGGGTCGCGTTCGCGGATGAAACGCACCAGCGCCTCGCCCAGCTTGAGCAACGCCGGATCGTCCTGGCCGTTGATGCCTTGGTAAGCCGCCACCTTGCTCCAGATCGCCAGTTCGCGCCGCGTTTTCTCATCCCCCACGTTGCTCGGAAATGATTCCCAGTGGTTTCCTTCGTAAGATCGCCAGCCGCCGGGAAACTTGATCAGTCCCCGCACCGCGAGCTTGAACTCGCCATTGGTAGAACGGCCGGCGGTACCAGAGTCCACAATGATTTCCACCTTTTCCGCGTAGAGCACCGTTTCGCCCTCGGCTTGCAGCCCGGGATAGCGCGTGCTCGCAAAATGCTTCGGCACGATCACGCGCGGATGCCATTCGCCTTTGGCAAAGTCCAAATGGAGCGCCGCCGCCTTTTCCAAAACCGCTTTGGCGCTGGATTGAATTCTCCGGCGTTCGTAATCGGAAGCCTTTTGAAAACCTTTTAACGGGTCTTCGTCCTTTAGGGAAAGATTCGTGGAGCGAATGGACATCCGGTCCTGCGCGGTCGCGACAACATTTGTGGCGAACCGCGCTGCGTCGCCGCTTCGGAGCAGTTCGATCACGTCCTTACCCAACTCAGAAAGCTCGTTCGGCGCCGGCTGGTATTCCTTCAACGACCCGGCAGGCACGTCGGCGGCCTGCGTTTGTGCCGTGGCGAGGAAAAGGAACAGACCGGCGAGACAACCGGCAAGAATATTGCCAACGGCTTCGGTAAAGACGGGAGTTTTCATGATGGTGGCCATCCTTGAGCAGGCCCGAACCCGACACAAGCGCAATCCAAGTTGTCCAAAAAAACAATCGTGAGCGCCGCAAATATATGGCGCTATGAGTTTGCGAGCCATGATTCCGAGCCTGCCCGATGCTCCAACGCCGGTCGATTCAAAAACTGTCTCTTCGGCGGGAGTAACCGCTTTTCCTCCCCGTCCTCATTCCTCGGAAACGCGGTCAAGCACCAGACGACCCTAGATTCTGTCAGGCTGATGAAGGATGGCCGGTGAAAATGCCGCCCACTACGGGGCTTGCGCATCTTGGTTTTGGTTTCTACACAGATTGCGCTCCTGACGGCGCTGCGCGCGGCCATCGGGGGCGGTTCGGAACCGACCGATTTCAGATTTCAGATCGCGGGCGCGGCGCGCGGTCAGGCCGGATTGGGGGAAAACGATGTCGGTTCTTAATATTGATAACTATTGCTCATCTGCCGTCGCTCTTGCCATGCCGATACACGCTCTAGGCCAAAAGCTCCCGGACGACGTTGCCGGCGACGTCGGTGAGGCGGAAGTCGCGGCCCAGGGCGCGATAGGTCAGTTTCGTGTGGTCGATGCCGAAGAGGTGCAGCATCGTGGCGTGGAAATCGTTGACGTGCACCGGATCCTCCACGGCGGCATAACCCAGTTCGTCGGTCGCGCCGTAGGTGACGCCCCCCTTGATCCCGCCGCCGGCCAGCCAGATCGAGAACCCTTTAATGTGATGGTCGCGGCCTTTTCCCTGCGCCATCGGGGTGCGCCCGAATTCGCCGCCCCAAACAATGAGCGTCTCGTCGAGCATGCCGCGCTGTTTGAGGTCGCGGATGAGCGCCGCGCTGGCGCGGTCCACTTCCTCGGCCTTGAAGGGAATGTCTTTTTTAACGTCGTCGTGGTGGTCCCAGTCGCGATGGTAAAGCTGGATGAAGCGCACGCCGCGTTCGGCGAGGCGGCGGGCGAGCAGGCAGTTGGAAGCGAAGCTGCCGTCGCCGGGCTTCGCGCCGTAAAGATCGAGGATGTGCTGGGGTTCATTCGAGATGTCGATCAGGCCGGGTACGCTGGTTTGCATCCGAAAGGCCATCTCGTATTGGCTGATGCGCGTATTGATCTCCGGGTCGTGCACCGCGTCATGTTCGAGGCGGTTGAGCTGGTTGACCACGTCCACGATTTCGCGCTGCGCGCCGGCGCTGACGCCGGGCGGGTTCTTGATGTAAAGGACCGGGTCGCCTTTGGACTGAAACTTCACGCCCTGGAACCGGCTCGGCAGAAAGCCGCTGTGCCACTGCCGCGCAGCGATCGGCTGCATCTGGCCGCCGCGGCCTTGCGAGATCAGGACGACGAAGCCGGGCAAATCCTCCGTGTCCGCCCCCAGCCCGTAGAGGAGCCAGGAGCCCATGCTGGGGCGGCCGGAGATGCTCGTGCCGGTGTTCATGAAGGTGTGGGCCGGGTCGTGGTTGATCTGTTCGGTGTGCATCGAACGGATGATGCAAAGCTCGTCGGCGACTTCGCCGAGTTGCGTGAAGAGCGAGCACATTTCCTGGCCGGACTGGCCGAACTTCTTGAACTCGAGTTGCGGCCCGAAACATTTGAGTTCCTTGCCTTGAAGCTGCGCGATCTGCTGCCCCTTGGTGAACGACTCGGGCATCGGCTTGTCGTGCATCTCGGCCAGCTTGGGCTTGTAGTCGAACGTCTCCAAGTGCGACGGCCCTCCGGCCTGGTAGAGAAAGATCACGCGCTTGCACCGCGCCGGGTGATGGAGGGGGTTCACCACACCGCGCCGGAGTTGGTCGGGCGCGGCCGCGAACAGCTGCGGGTTCAAAAGCGAGCCGAGGGCCAGCGTGCCGATGCCGGTCGCGCCGCGGCCAAGGAAGGCGCGGCGATTGACGATGGTCTTGAAAAGATCAGGCGAGTTCATAACAGCAGGATGAGAGACGACAATGGCGAATGGGACCTTTAGTTCAGTTGCGGGTGATGGTTTCGTTGAGATTCAAGATCGCCCTTGCCACCGCCGTCCAAGCCGCCAATTCGGGCGCCGGGAGGTCTTTGGCCACGGGCCATTCGCCGGTGTTGATGAGCTGCCGCGCGGCTTCCGGCTCGGCGCGGTAGTGCGCGAGTTGTTTCTGATACAAGCTGCCCAGCAAGCGGGCCTCTTCGGCCGTCGGCGGACGAGCGAGCGCGCGGGCGTAGGCCTGGTCCAGCCGCTGCGCGAAATTTCCGCCGCCCTGGCGCAGGACATTCTGAACCAAAACGCGCGCAGCTTCAACGCAGGCCGGGTCGTTGAGGAGGACCAGCGCCTGCTGGGGAGTGTTCGAGTTTACGCGGTTGACGGTGCATTCTTCGCGCGACGGCGCGTCGAAGGCCAGCAGGCTCGGATGCAAAAACGTGCGCTGCCAATGGGTGTAGAGGCCGCGCCGGTACAAATTCTCGCCCTGGTCAGGGACGTACTCGCGCCGCGGAAAGTTCAGCGGGGCGTAATAGCCGGCCGGTTGATACGGCCGCAGGCTCGGCCCGCCCTGTTTATCGACCAGCAGGCCGCTGATCGCGAGCGCGTTGTCGCGCACCAACTCGGCGTCGAGACGGAAGCGCGACTGGCGGGCGACAAGACGGTTGAGCGGATCGCGCTCATCGAGGGTCGGGTTGCCTCGGGAAGTCTGCCGATACGCGCGCGAAGTGACCAGGAGCCGGACCATGTGCTTGACGTTCCAGCCGGAGTCCATGAACTCGCACGCCAGCCAGTCGAGCAATTCGGGATGAACGGGCCATTCGCCTTGCGAGCCGAGATCGTCGGTGGTCCGCGAAATGCCGATGCCGAAAAACAAGCGCCAAAGCCGATTGACGAAGGCGCGCGCGGCCAGCGGATTCTCGCGCGAGACGAACCAGTTTGCCAGGTCCAGCCGCGTGGCGCGCCGCCCGCCGGTGGCGAGCTGGGCGAAGCCCTGCGGGACGCCCGGCTCGACGACTTCGCCCGACTCGCTCATCCAGTTGCCGCGCGGCAGGACGCGCATCGCGCGCGGCTCCGTGGCCTCGGCGACTAGCATCGAAGGAACCTTGCCCATCACCTGATCGCGTTCAGCGTTCAGCGCGGCGAGTCTGGCGTTGGGCGCCGCGAAGCGGGCGGCGACGCGCCGGTAATATCTCGCGATTGCTTTGGCCTGGTCCTCGTTCCGCTCGCCGGCAGGGGCGCGCAGGGCCTTGAGCACTTCTTCGGGCAAGGCGTTCTTTTCCAGGCCCGGATAATCGATCGAAATCAGACTGAAGCGAAATCGGCCGAGATGCTGGCGCCGGTGATGCGGACTGTGCTTGAGGCGCACCGTCAGCGTCACATCCGGCCCGCCCGGCACCGCCCGGGCAAAAGTGAAGACGGCCTGATGATCCTTGGGCGGCGCGCCGCCGACGGCCCAGGCCGTGTCCAGACTGCCATCAATTGCCGCGAGCGCGGGGAAGCCTTCCTGGGAATAGTCCGCGGCGGCCTGCGCGATCTTGACGGAATGAGGCCGGGCCTTCGGACCCGAAGCCACCAGAACTTCCACTTCGGAGAGCACAAAGGTCATTCCGGCGCGGGCGAGATTGTTCCCCGGCAGGCTGTCGTCTTTGAGCGCTTCGAGCCGCAGCGCGGTGATGCGGTCGAGGGCGGCCGGGATCGTGACGGTGTAAGTATCGAAATCAGGCAGCGGGCCGGAAACCAGCACCGAGCGGTCTTTCTGCGCTTCGAGGGTCGCGCCGCCCGCGGACTCGGCGCGGAGCGGCGGCGCGCTAAACCATTCGAGTCGGCCCGCCTTGTCCGCGCGGAGCAGGCTCGCTTCCCAATACGCCCGTTCGCCGGCCAGTTGCTCGTCGGTCACGGCGTCCATCGGCTTTTTCAGATCGGCGATTTGCCGGTCGAGCAAGTCCAGGCGGGCCTGCTGCTCACGGGACGGCAGACGCATCCTCGGCCCCCACTCGCCCTTCTCGAAGCCGGCGTTGTAGAACCCCTTCTCTTTGAGGTCGGCGAAGAAGGCCTCGAAGCGGTAAAAGTCTTTCGTCAAGTACGGATCGAATTTGTGGTCGTGGCACTCGGCGCAACCCATCGTGGCGCCCAGCCAGATAGTCGAGGTCGTGCGGACGCGGTCCGCGGCATATTTGGCGAGGTACTCCTTGTCCTGGGCGCCGCCTTCGGTGGTGACCATGTTCAGGCGGTTGTAGCCCGAAGCGACTTTTTGTTGGCGCGTGGCGTTGGGAAGGAGGTCGCCGGCGAGTTGCTCGCGCGTGAACTGGTCGAAAGGCAGGTTCGAGTTGAACGCGTTGATCACATAATCCCGATACGGCCAGACGCTGTAAGGTTGATCGCCGTGGTAGCCCACCGTGTCCGCGTAGCGGACCAGATCGAGCCAGGGCATCGCCATGCGCTCGCCGTAATGCGGGGAATCCAGCAGGCGGTCCACGAGTTTCTCGTACGCGCGCGGGTCGCGGCTCGGCACAAAGGCTTCGACCTCCTCAGGCTTGGGTGGCAAGCCGGTCAGGTCAAGGCTCAAGCGCCGAATCAAGGTGCGACGATCGGCTTCCGGCGAGGGGGCCAGCTGCTCCTGTGCGAGCCGGGCGAGGATAAAGTGGTCGATGGCATTGCGCGGGGCTTCGGAGCTGTTCCGCAACGGCGGCACCGGCGGGCGGACCGGCGGCGTGAAGGCCCAGTGGCCCTCGTACTTGGCGCCTTGGACGATCCAATCCTTGAACAGACGCACCTGGTCGGACGTGAGTTTCTTCCCGGTTTTTGGCGGCGGCATCACGTCGTCGGGATCGGTCGTAGTGATGCGTTTGAGGAGATCGCTCGCCTCCGGTTTGCCAGGCACGATGGGGATGTGGCCCTCGTGGTCGGCGTAAGCGTCCTGCGCCACGTCGAGGCGGAGCTTGCCTTTGCGCCGGTTTTTGTCCGGGCCGTGGCAACTGTAGCAGTTGTCCGAGAGAATCGGGCGGATATCGCGGTTGAAGGAAATCTCCCGCGGCGAAGGCGCGTTGCCCTGGCCCTCGGCGAGGAGCGACGACAGGTGCGCCGCCGTGGCAAGCGCCACCAGCCGCGGCCAGGTCAGGGCGAAGCGCTGGGTTTTCATCAACACTCAGGTCGTGAACCAGCGTTGAGTTTTGCCGCTCCCACCGAAAAGCTCAAGCCTGCGATTGGCGGTGCTTACACGGGCCCGTCTTTCCTCATCTCGGTCCTCTACTTTCTCATTAACACCCCGCTGAAGCGGGGTGTTAATGAGAACGAGCTTGCGGCTAATCAGACGTTCGTCGTGGGCGCGTCTGGACTGCCCGGCGGCTTGGGGGACCCGAGCCGGCGTTACTTCGCCAGGCTGCGGGCGAAGTTCTCCAGGCGGTCGAGGCCTTTTTCGATGTTCGCCATGCTGGTGGCGTAGCTGAGGCGCAAGTAATCATCCGCGCCAAACGCGATGCCGGGCACCGCGGCGACTTTTTCGCGCTCCAGCAATTGCGCGCAGAAGTCGGTGGAATTGAGGCCCAGCTTGGAAATGTTCGGGAACAGATAGAACGCCCCTTTCGCATTCACGCACGAGAGGCCCGGGATGCGGTTTAGGCGTTGGTGGGCGTAGAGGCGGCGTTTGGCGTATTCGGCCAGCCAGCTCTGCAAATGGGTTTGCGGGCCTTGGAGCGCGGCGACGGCCCCTTTCTGCGCGAAGGAAGTCGGGTTGCTCGTGCTGTGGCTTTGGATGGCGTCAATCGCTTTGGCGATCGGCTCCGGCGCGGCCAGATAGCCCAGCCGCCAGCCGGTCATCGAATAGGCCTTGGCAAAGCCGTGCACGATGATCGTCTGCTCGTAAAGCGCCGGAGAAAATCCCGCCACGCTGATGTGCTCGGCGCCGTCATACACCAGCTTCTCGTAGATCTCGTCGCTCATGATCAGCACGCCGCGATCGACGCAGGCAGCTCCGAGGGCTTTGAGCTCCTCGCGTTGGTAGAGCGAGCCGGTCGGGTTGTTCGGCGAGTTCAAGATGAACAGCCGGGTGCGCGGCGTGATGGCGCCGCGGAGTTGGTTGGGTGTGACTTTAAAGTCAGTCTGATCGCTCGTCGGCAGGATGACCGGCGTGGCGCCGGCGAGCTTCACCATTTCCGGATAGCTCAGCCAGTAGGGCGAAGGAATGAGGACCTCATCCCCCGCCTCGCAGGTGGCCAGAATGACATTGAAACAGGAATGTTTGCCGCCGCACGAGACGATGATCTGGGAGGGCTGATAGGCCAGGCCGTTGTCTCGTTTGAATTTGTCGGCGATGGCTTGGCGCAGTTCCGGGATGCCGCTGGACGGCGTGTATTTGGTGAAGCCTTCGTCCAGCGCCTTGGCGCAGGCGTCCTTGATGTGCTGGGGCGTGTCGAAATCCGGTTCGCCCGCGCCGAACCCGACGACGTCCTGCCCCTCGGCCTTCATCTGTTTGGCCTTGGAATCAATGGCCAGGGTGAGCGAGGGCGTAAGCGAGGCGGCGCGGGTCGAGATACGGTAGTTCATGGCATCAGCCGGAGACGAATAACGATGCGCAAGGATCGGCGCAAGCGGGAATTCAGTCTAACAGGCGGGGTTCAGTAAGTCAGCAGCTCCAGCAATTGAACGCCGTGACCGGTCAGTTCCCAGCGGCTGCCGCGTTTGCTGACGAGCCGGCGGCACGGGTTTTTTTGCTGCTCAGCTTCGTTCACCGAGAGGAGTTGAAATCGGGATTTGGATTTGATCTCCGAGGCGGCGCGCGGCACGAGCTGATACGGGAGGCCGTTGAAGTTTAGCGAAATTTCGTAGCCGGCAATGCCCTCCTTTTCCGCAACCGGGTTGGGGCGGATCAGCAGCGGATAATGTTTGAGCCACGGAAAGCGCGTGGCGCGCACGAGCACGCGGCAGAGTTCGGCCTGGCGCCGGACGAAGTCCAAAAGACTGAACTGGCCGCCGGGCGCCCGCTGCGCGAGCAGGACGGCGCGCGGGTCGATGCCTTCGAGGTTCTGGCCGTTCCAATCGCCGTGATCGTTGCGCTCGCCGGGGTGCGTGGCGCGGTACCAACCGGCGAAGCGATCGTTGAGCAGCAAGTTCAACTCGAAGTGGACGTGGGCGCGGTCGCGGGTAATGACCTGGCGCGTGTTGGAGGTGCGGCCCATCACGGCAATCGGTTCACCGGCCCGGATCGCCTGGCCGACCTTCAAATGCGGCACGACTTCCCGCAAGTGGGCGTAGAGCGAATAGATTTCCAGGCCTTCGACTTGATGCTCCAGAACGATGTAATTGCCGTAATTCGACAGGCTGGGACGTGTGTTGATATAGGCCACGGTGCCGTCAGCGGTGGCCAAGACCGGATCGATCGGCTCGCCGCGGGCGTCGCGTTGGAGGCAGCGGATGTCCAGGCCTTCATGAAATTGCCAGCCCTCGGAGCGGACGCAGCCGAACGCGCCGCTGGTCCAAGGTTTGCCGGCGGTGCCGACAAAGAATCCTCCCTCCCCGCCCGGCTCGAACAACGCCCGGTTGGCCGTGGGCAGGAGAAACGCTTCCCCCGGCATCGCAACGGCCGGGAGCGTGAACGCCGCCAAAAGCTGGAGCGCAGCGAACCAACGCCGCGGATCCGGGCAAGCCGATCGAACTCCGAACTTCCACGACCGAGCGGCGGCCATCCAACGCAGGCCATGGCGCTGAGCCGCGAGGGCTTGGGGCGGACGACCGGAGGATTGCGCTCGAGCGTTCCGGGCTGGCTTCATCACAAGGTCAAACGGCCTGGTTGGGCGCCGGCTTACCGGTTGTCTTTCTGGACCTCCTTGGCGACGTTGTTCAGTCCTTTGACAATGCGTTCGGCTTCTTCGCGGGTGGCGTCCGGAGTGAACACGAGCGTGCCGTCAGCGATGCGTTGGGTGAACTGTGGCGCGGCGAGCCAGCGGACCTGGCCGAACTGGCTCATGATGGCGAGGCGCTTGCCTTTGTTGGCGGCGGAATACTGTTCGAGCAGCCAAGCGCCCCGGCGGTCGTATTGCACCATGATGGCGAAACTTCCCATCGCATCGACCACGGAGGCCTGCTTGATGTTCCGTTCTTTAAGGAACGGCTCGTTCTCGACGTTGACTTGGAACGCCATCTCGTTGCGCCCGATCGTCACCGGGGCGTTGCGGTCCGTGCCGTCGGCATTGACCTCGAGGTGCAGGCGCAGGGTGCTGGCCTGCTTCCTGGCCAGGCTATGGCAACCCACGCCCAACGCCAGCGCCAACAAATAGGTGTTGAACCGCGAGAACCGAGTCTTCAATATGGCGTGAGGCAATCGAATCGAGTCTGCAATGTAAAGCGACAATATGGGCAAGCAATATAACAAGGTCGAAAAACGCAAGCGCCGGGCCAGGTATTTGAAACGCAGAAAGCAACTCGGTAAGGCCAAGAAACCCGTGGCCACCACGGCCTGAGGTTTTGTTTTTTTTATCCTGGACCGCCTGTGCAGGGCGGTCTTTTTTTGCCCCGGGCTAACGCCGCCCCTTAGAGCGTGTTTTTAAAATCGCCCGGTCAGGGGACCGGGCCTACAAGGGTGCCGAACTCGCATCGTTTCCTGTAGGCCGCGTGCCCTCACGCGGCGCTTTGGGAGCTTTTTCAAACACGCTCTTAGTAACTTCCAGTGCGGGGGCATTTCGGTGGGAATCGCAAAGAAACTTGTTCACAAGGGCCGAGCCAGGGCCTCCGCGGGACGGTGAATGACTCGGCAGCGACGCACGCGGGAGGGCCGATTTCATTGCGTCCGATGCGCTTTTCGCACTTGGTTCGCGCGCGCGCAATGGTGAATAAGGTTGTGGATAAGAATTCATTGTTGGCCTCGAGAACCATGCTAGCCTGACGCCAGTTCATTGAAAGAACCGGGGTGGACGGAAGCAGTCGCAAGGATGCAGACGGACGCCCCCGGGATAATCCCAGGTGACTGGGCAAAGGTCAGGCCAGGCTGGTTGGCCCGACCCCTCTTGAATCGGGCCGCAAGGTCCGGGAAGGGAGGCACAATTCACCAGTTCCTCTGGCGGCGTTCGCGCGCCGTCAGTAACGCGAAAGAGGGAACTGAGCGGCGAAGAACGCGAAACCGTTCTGGGCCGAGTCATAGTAACTCAAGCCTGTTTTACGCTTGAGCCAATCGCAGTTACCCAGAGGGTAAATGGTTGCTACTGCGCGCCAGCACGGAGCGGACGGCTCTGGCGATTTCTCAGGAAATCAGCCACTAAAGACGCCGAAGGGCGGGACAAAGCGAGAGCCCGTTCCGGGAAGAGGCCAGCGATGGCAAGCGCGGGATAATCTTCCAAAGCGCCGGCGATGCCCAAAACGGCACCGCTGGCTTGTGAGCGAAAGGCAACCTGAGAGGTAAGAGGTTAGACCCGTGGCACCGGGCCAACGCGCCGCCAAAAGCGGTGGCCGTCCCGGCGCTAACTGGCAAAGACGCGGAACGGCAAACCACAAGCGCGCCTTTGTCGGGTTCGCGGACTGGTGGCGCAACCACCGGCCGAAGCGAGCCAAGATGCCTCACTCAATAATTCCGCGTCCGCAAGGCGCGGGACGGCCCTGCTATGAGGCCGAACCGACTCCGTTGGCCACGGAGAATAGCGTCGGGAAACCGGCAGCCCTTCTGGCGCTTAATGCCGGCACGGGAAAGAGAGTGTGGCGAGCTCCCATCCCCGATTTGGTCCCTGTTCGACCGCAAGGTTGGGCGGGGACCTCATCTTTTGGAGCGCCTGCAAACGCGCTGGCAGGACCGCCTGGCATCGACGCCCGGCGGGAAGCGGAGTTCGCTCGATCGGGAAATGATTTCGGGCGCATTGGGCCGGCGGTCCAGTCTTCGGTTGAAGACCCAGCCGGCGCGCTAGTGCTTAACCCCAAACTATTAGCGTTGTGCGAAACGGATTCACCAACGGGTGAAGACTTCAGGCGACCGGATTCCGTCGGCGAGACGCCGACGGGCGCGACCGAGAGCCCGAAAGCGTTCGGGCCGCTCCCGTTTCCTTCGCTAAGGATTCGGGTGCTTATAGACCGTCCGGGTGGAGATCTGCTTGTCGAGCGGTGCGATTTCGACGCGCGTGCCGAACCGGTTCTGGAGTGACGTCAAGAGCAGGTCGTGGGCTTTCCGATAGGCGGAACTTTCGCCGAGGTCGGTCGGCTTATGCACGACGTCCACCACGATGGTTTGGTCTTTCACCCAGGCAACGATGGTGATGGGGTTTTCGTTGTCCGGCTCGGCATAGCTCGCGATGGTGTTCGGCGTCAAGGATACTGCGAGGCGGTCCTCGTAATGGAGTTCCTGAGCGGCGGCTTGCACGATCTGGCGCACCGCTTCCCGGTCAGCGGACGATATCGCCAAACGCGTTCCGCTCGCGGCGGTCTGACCCGCCACCTGAAACTGGGCGTGATTGATGGTATCGCATCCCGCGGCCAGCAGGACCACCAACGCTGCAAACAATCCAAGACAATGTTTCTTCATATAATTTTTCTCCGCGCGTCACGATGAATCACAGCCGCCAGACAAGCCGGCCAACTCAGCGCGCCGAGTGTATGACGGCGGCCGGCCGGATGCAAATGGAAAGGCGAGACTTCCCGGAAGCCGTATCCGCTGGCATGCGCTCAACTGTACCTGTCTCCGCGCAGGCGGTAGCCGCCGGCTGGCGTCGAAGGATCGCCGGGCCGCGTCAGCGCAAGTAGGCGCGAAACCAATCTACGGCCAGCCGGGCGGCTTCCTCCAGCGTGCCGGCCTCTTCAAACAAATGGGTGGCGCGCGGAATCACCTTCAGTTCTTTCTCACAGCGCAGCTTCGCCAAGGCCTGTTTGTTCAAATCAACCACCACTTCGTCCCGTTCGCCCACCAGCAACAGCGTCGCGGCTTTGACCTCGGGCAGGGCCGCGCCAGCGAGGTCCGGCCGGCCGCCCCGCGAAACGACCGCCCCCACCATGTCCGGCAATTCCGCCGCCGCAGCCAACGCCGCGGCCGCGCCGGTGCTGGAGCCGAAGTAACCCACTTTCAGGTTCTGAGCGCTGGGCTGGCTGATCACCCATCGGGTGGCGTCAGCCAGGCGTCCCGCGAGCAAGGTGATATCGAAACGCAGATGCCGCGTCTTCATGTCCTGCTCTTCCTCGGCCTCCGTGAGCAGATCGAAAAGCACGGTGCCGAGTCCGGCCGCGCGAAGCGTGCGCGCCACCTGCTGGTTGCGCGGACTGTGCCGGCTGCTGCCGCTGCCGTGCGCAAACAGCACCACTGCTCCGGCCCCTTTGGGGATGCTGACCTCGCCGCCGAGGGTCGTTCGGCCGGAGACGATCTTTTCCGCCTCGGGCTTAGGTTCGTTGCCCGGCCCGGAATTTAGGTTCATCGGCATGCGCGCGTGGCGGCCTGTCCGCCCGGTAATTGGCCCCGTTATGGCAACTTCTCCGGCGGCAGGCAATCTTCAGCTTCAGAAACCTTTCCCGCTCTTTAGCTCCCATACAGGGTGCGGTCTATATTCATGACCACTTAGCGGGCTAGGACTTTAAAAAAAGCGGCGGTTCGCAGGCTAGTCCAGCCCCCCAGGGAAAAAGGATTACGACCAATAGACACTGTGGCATAGACGCTGCTGTCAGTGGGCAAGGTGAAGCGCGATTTGGTCGTGTGCGGGCCGGCGTTAGGGCTGGATGACCCGCTCGGAAACTATGAAACCGGATAATCCTTTCATCAACTGGGTGGATGTCTTGATCGTGGTCCTGCTGCTGCTTGGCATCGTGCGGGGCCGCCGCCGCGGCATCTCCGAAGAGTTGCTCGACGTGATCAAGTGGGGGGTGATCGTCGTGGCGTGCGCGTTCCTTTATGAGCCGGCCGGGGTTTTCCTGGCCCAGAATTCGGTCTTCAGCCTGCTGTCCTGTTTCGTCGCCATGTACGCCATGATTGCGCTGCTGATCCTGCTGCTCTTTTCCTTCATCCGCCGCAGTGTGGGCCAAAAGCTCGTGAGCAGCGACGCGTTTGGGCCGACCGAATACTACCTGGGAATGGTGGCCGGCATGGCTCGGTATGCCTGCGTCATCCTGGTGGCGATGGCCATTCTCAATGCCCGGTATTTCAGCCCGGGGGAGATCGGCTCGCAAACCAAATACCAGGAGGACAATTTTGGCACCAAACTCTTTCCGACCTTGAGCGGGGTGCAGCATGAGACTTTTGCCCGTTCCTGCATTGGGCGATTGACGCAGGAGTTCCTCGGTCCCTTGCTCATCCGGCCCACGGCGCCCGAGGACCGAAAGTTGGGCGAAGGCGGCAGTCTTATTCGGGCGCGGGAACGTGAGGTCAAGCAAACGCTTGAAAGGAAGTGATGATTTCGGCCAGCCTTGGGCATGGCCGGCCTGATCGCTTCCGCAACGCTCGAACAGATTCGCGCGGCCAGTGACATTGTCGAGGTCATTGGCGCCTACCTCCCGCTGAAGCGGGCGGGGGCAAATTTTGTGACGCTTTGCCCGTTCCACCGGGAAAAATCTCCCAGCTTCAACGTCAATCCGCAGCGGCAGATTTTTCATTGTTTCGGCTGCCACCAGGGGGGCGATGTCTTCAGCTTCATCGGGCAATACGAGAACCTCACCTTTGTCGAAGCCGTTCGCCGCCTGGCCGAGCGCTCGAATATTCCCCTGGACTACGACCGCGACCCCGCCCAACGCGAAGGGCTTCACCTCAAAGAAACGCTCTGGCAAATTCACGAGCAAAGCGCCCAGCGCTGGCAAAACGCCTTGGCGACCGACGCCGCGGGCCAGATCGCGCGCGATTATCTCCGCCAGCGCGGGGTATCGGCCGAGGCCGTGAAGTTGTTCCGCCTCGGCTTTGCGCCGGAGGCCTGGGAAGACACGGTAAACTGGGCCAAGAGCAAAGGCTTTGAACTGCCTTTGGTGGAGCGGGCGGGACTGATCCTTCGCCGGGAGGGAACCGACCGCTACTACGACCGCTTTCGCGGGCGGTTGATTTTTCCAATTTGCGACGAGCAAGGGCGGGTGATCGCGTTTAGCGGCCGGGTCCTCAGCGGCGATGAGAAAACCGCCAAATATGTGAACTCGCCGGAAACGCCGATCTTCACGAAAGGAAAAGTCTTCTTCGGTCTCGACAAATCGAAGCGCGCGATTCTCGACGCCGGGTTCGCGGTCGTCTGCGAAGGCCAGCTCGATTTGATCGCCTGCTACATGGCGGGGGCGCGCAACGTCGTCGCCCCGCAAGGCACCGCCTTCACCCGCGACCATGCGCGCGTGCTCAAGCGGTACGTGGACGAAGTCGTGCTCTGCTTCGACTCCGACGAGGCCGGACAAAACGCCGCGGCGCGCGCGCTCGACAGTTTGCTGGAGTCGGGTCTGGCGATCCGGGTCGCCGCCGTTCCCGCGCCCCACGATCCCGACAGTTACATCCGGGAGTTTGGCGGGCCGGCGTTCGCGCAACTGATCGAGCGAGCGGAGGGTTTCTTTGATTTTCATTTGAATCGCTTGTGCGCCACCCATGCGCTGGCCACTGACAAAGGCCGGCTGGCGGTGGTCAAGTCGATGGCCGAAGCGGTTTTGAAAACCGGCAGCCCGCTGCTGGCCGATACCTACGCGCAAAAGACCGCTCAACGGCTGGGCGTCGCCACCGAATCCGTCCGCGCGGAATTCAAACGGACTTCGCGGCCGAAGACCTTTGCCGCGGAAGCCGGGCCGGCGGAAGGCTCGGAGGCGCCTGAACCAGCCAGGCCGCCGGAGCCGGAATTTTGGCTGGTGAAGTTCTTGTTGTTGAGCGACGACTCGGTGGAATGGGTCAGCCGCCATTTGGACCTTCGATGGCTGCGACACGCCGCCGTCAAACAGATCGTGGCTGCAAGGCTCGCAGCGCACGCGGACCAGAGCTGGCGCGGAGTGCCGGCTTTGCTCTCTGCCTGCGAGGACGCCGCCGCGCGCAGCCTGGTCACCGAAGCGGTAGCCGAAGATCATCCCGCCGAAAACCTCGCCAAAAAAATCCGGGACACCGTGCGAAATTTGCGGACCGATTATATTGACCGGGAGCTGGTGTCCTTGACCCGGCGGCTCGCTGATCCGGCGTTGCCCGATGCGGAGTTGATCGAAGTCGAAAGGCAAAAGGCGCAACTCCGACAGTTGAAACAGCAACCGCTGCCGGAGAGCGCGTGAGATCCCTCCGGCTTGCGTCCGAGGCGGTGCGCCGGCGGAGCAGGCGTCGGGGAGTGCCATGCGGCCAACGGCTTTCGACTTGCGATGCGCGCTGCGGCTTCTGTAGGCTCCACGTCATGGAACTAATCGTCGTCCTGCTCATCGTCGGCGCGGTGTTGCTGATCCTGGAGACGATTCTGCCCGGTCTGGTCGCGGGGATCCTCGGATTCGGTTGTTTGCTGGCGGGCATCATTGCCGGCTACGCGGAGTTCGGGGCGCGCGTCGGCAACTGGATCTTGACCGGCGTCGTGCTGGGGCTGGTGGGCGGCTTTGGGGTGTGGGTCAAAGTGTTTCCCGACACCCGCCTGGCGCGGGTGATTGTTTCCAAGCGGGTAGTCGGCAACATCGACGCGGCGCGGCCCGAGTTGCTAAACCATACCGGCACCGCCTACACCCAGTTGCGGCCCTCCGGCACGGCGCTCATCAATGGCAAACGGGTGGACGTGGTGACCGAAGGCTCGCTGATCGAGCGCGGCACGCCGATCAAGGTCGTGGCCATCGAAGGCGTGCGCGTGGTCGTGCGGGCGGCAGCGGATGAGTCAGCAAACACGCCGGAATTCAAACCAATCAAAACATGAATCGCATTCCATACTTATTGGCTCAAATCCAGGTCGGCGGCGGCGGCGGCCCCGGTTGGGGCACGCTGCTCTTGTGGGGGGTTGCCGGGCTGGTGGCCCTGGTCTTCTTCCTCATCGTATTCAATTTCTTTTTCGTCTGGCTGCGCGCCCTTTCCTCCGGGGCGCGCGTCACCTTCGTTGAGCTAATCGCCCTGCGGCTGCGCAGCGTTCCGGTCGGGCTGATCGTGGACACGCGCATCACGGCGGTGAAATCCGGACTGAATGTCAGCATCGACGACCTCTCCACCCACTATATGGCCGGTGGCAACGTGGAGATGGTCACCCTCGCGCTGATCGCCGCGCGCAAGGCCGGCATCAATCTCGATTTCGACCGGGCGTGCGCCATCGACCTCGCCACCAAGGGCACCGGCAAGACGGTGCTCGAGGCGGTCAAAACTTCGGTCAATCCCAAGGTCATCGACGCGCCCGCGCCCTCGGGCGGCAAAACCACCATCGACGGCGTGGCCAAGGATGGCATCGTCGTCAAAGCCAAGGCCCGCGTGACGGTGCGCACCCATCTGGAACGCTTCGTCGGCGGTGCCACCGAGGAAACCATCATTGCTCGCGTCGGCGAAGGCATCGTTTCCACCATCGGCGCGGCCGATACCTACAAGGAAGTGCTGGAGCGCCCGGACCGGATTTCAAAAACGGTCCTCGACAAGGCGCTGGATAGCAACACCGCGTTTGAAATTCTTTCCATTGACATCGCCGACTTGAACGTGGGCGAGAACGTCGGGGCCAAGTTGCAGGCCGAACAAGCCGAGGCCAACAAGCTCATTGCGCAGGCGCAGGCCGAAGTGCGCCGCGCCGCCGCCGTGGCGCTGGAACAGGAAATGACCGCCCGGGTGGCGGAGATGCGGGCGCGCGTGGTCGAAGCGGAGGCGCAAGTCCCGCTGGCGATGGCGGAGGCGTTCCGCAGCGGCAATCTCGGGGTGATGGACTATTACCGCATGAAAAACGTGCAGGCCGATACCGGCATGCGCGACAGCATCGCCGGGGGCGGTTCCGGCGGGCAGCACAAACCGCCCGGGGGTTAACCTCAACCGTTAGCGACTCGTGCCGCGCCATACTGACAAGACGTTGCTCCAGTTTCTCATTGTGCTGGGCATCATGATCGTCTGGGGCATTCTCGACTGGCTCAAGAAACGCGTGCGGGCCCAGGACCCGGGCAAAACATCGACGACGACCGAAACCCGCCAGCCGCCAGCGCCGCGACCGGCGCGGAAAACCGATTGGGAGGAAGAGTTGCGCCGTGTTCTGGCAGGCGAGCAATCGTCGCCGCCCTCGCCGCCGCCCGTCATCGTTTACGAAGAACCGCGCCCCAGGCCACCCATCGCTGCGCCGCCGCCTCCTCGGGCAGTGACCATGCGCGCCGCACCGAAAGCGGCGCCGACGGTTCCGGTTCCGGGGTTCGCGCAATCGATCGAGGCTTATCAACGAGCCAGTCAGCTCGACGTTAAAATGGCTGAGCACCTGAGCCAGATTGCCGAGCAGGTTCGGACCCACGCCGTCGAACAAAAAGAAAAGGCGTCGGCCGCGGAAATCGTGCAAGGCATTTCGTTCGTTCGCGACCCGCTATCCATCCGGTCAGCGTTGGTCGCCTCGGTGATCCTGGGTCCGCCGCGCGGACTGGAAGTTTAGCGGCCTGTGGAAAAAAGCCGCTTCCCGTGGCAGCCGAGGTAACGAGGCTCAAATTTCCTCGGAAACAGAAGCGATATGAGAGCCTCCTCACGTCGGCTGCTACTTTCTGAACGGGCTGTCAGGCCAGCAATGACCGGATGACTTCGGCGTTGCTCACCGCCGAATCGGTCAGCGTGTCGTTGCGGCCCTCGTGCGGGAAAGCCAGGCGGTTGTGGTCCAGGCCGAGCGCGTGGAGCAACGTGGCGTGCAAATCATAGACGCGCACTTCGTCCTTGACCGCCTTGTAGCCGAAATCGTCGGTCGCGCCGTGGACGTAACCGCGCTTGAAACCGCCGCCGGCGACCCAGAGTGAAAACGCGCGGCGATTGTGGTCGCGCCCGTCTTTGCCCTGCGCGATCGGCAGGCGGCCGAATTCGCCGGTCCAGAGCACGATGGTCGAGTCCAGCAACCCGCGCTGTTTCAAATCGAGCACCAGGGCGGCGCTGGGTTGGTCGGTCATGAGGCAAAGGTCCTTCAATTTCTCGGCGTTCTTGTCGTGCGTGTCCCACGGCTGGCCGCTCAGATAAATCTGCACGAAGCGGACGCCCTTCTCGACCAGCCGCCGCGCCATCAGACAGCGCTTGGCGTAATTGGCGGTCGCCGGGTGGGGATGATCGAGGCCGTAAAGCTTCTTCACCGCGGCGGATTCTTGCGACTCATCCAACACTTCGGTCACCGCGGCTTGCATCCGCGCCGCCATCTCGTAATTGCTGATCCGCGCCTGCAACTCGGAGTTCTCCGAATGGGCCGACAGGTGCGACCGGTTCAGTTTTTCGAGCAACTGCAATTGGCCGGTCCGCGCCGCCGCGGGGATGTCGGCGGGCGTCGCGAGATTGAAAATCGGGGCGTTCGCCGATCGAACTTGCGTGCCCTGGTAAATCGCGGGCAGCCAGCCCGACGTCCAGTTCCGAATGCTATCGACGGGCAAACCCGCAGGGTCCGAGAGCACCACGTACGCCGGCAAATCCTGGCGCTCGGTGCCCAAGCCATAGATCACCCACGAACCCCACGTCGGCCGGCCCGCCTGAAATTTGCCGGAGTGAATGATGCGCAGCGCCGATTCGTGATCGACGGAATCAGTGGTCATCGAGCGGATGAGGGTCAGTTCGTCGGCGATGGCGCTGGTGTGGGGAAGCAGTTCGGAGAATTCGGCGCCGGCCTGGCCGGCGTTGCGAAATTTGAACGGCGACTGCAACAATTTGCCCGCCTGCTTGTCAAAATGGATTTCCAAATCCGAGCCGGGATAATCCTTGCCGTCCCACTTGTTGAGTTCCGGTTTGGGATCGAACAAATCCACCTGGCTCGGTCCGCCGTGCTGGAAGAGGCAAATCACCGCCTTGGCCCTGGCCGGATAGTGCGGCGGCTTCGGCGCGAGCGGGTGGGCGGCTCCGGCCATTTTGGCGGCCGGCGCGGCGCGCCCTTCGAGCGAGAGGAGGTGAGCCAGCGCCAGATAGCCCAGCCCGCCGGCCGTGAAGCCGAGGAAGGACCGCCGGTTCATATCAAAGTTCGCCCGCGTACTTTGCATCAGGGCAGAGCTTCGCTCAGCAATGCCTTCCCGGCGAGTTTTTTCAACCCCTCCCAGCTTAACCACCCAGCCAAAGGTCGATCGGCTTCGCGATCTTGGGCTGAAACGGAAGCGGGACCTTCTGGCCGAGCCGCGCTGAACGGTAGGCGGCGCAGAGGATTTCGAGCACGGCGCGGCCATCCTCGCCGGTGACGAGCGGCGGTTGGTCCGCGCGCACGCAGTCGATGAAATGCCGCAGCTCCTGCGGATAACCCTGGTTGAACGCCTCCTCGAACATGGTGAACGTCCAGCCTTTCGTCGAGCCGGCCTTTTCCATCGCGTAACCGTAGCCTTGCTCGCTGTAGGTCAGCGCGGAGTTGCCTTGAAAGAGATCGGCGTAGATGACGCCGCCGGTGCCGTACACTTCCACCCGGTCATCCATCCCGCCCGGCTTGGCCCAACTGTTCTCCGCCACGCCGATGGCGCCGCCTTCAAACTCGACGAGGCAGAGCGAGTTGTCCTCGCAACGCGTGCGGCCCTGGTGCCGCACCGTGGACATGGTCGCGTACACGCTGGCGGCCTTGGGCCGGCCGCCCAGCATCCAGCGAAACCAGGCGATGCCGTGGCAGCCCATATCCATCAATGCTCCGCCGCCGGATTGGTTCAAATCGTAAAACCAATCGCTGTGCGGGCCGGAATGTTTCTCGCACTGGCGCATCTGGAAAATCGTCCCGACCGCCCCTTCGTTCACCAGCCGCCGGACCCGCTCGTACTTGGGCGCGAAGCAAAGCTCCTCGGCGTACATGAGTTTTCGGTTCACCGCCCGGCAGGCCGCGATCATTTCGTCCGCCTGTTCCAGCGTCAGGGCCAGCGGTTTTTCGATGATCACGTGCTGGCCGGCTTTGGCGGCGGCGAGCACGGCGCGATGGTGGAGGAAATTCGGCAGGCAAACGTCCGCGACTTCGCAGCCGGACTGGGCGATGGCTTGATCCAGGTCGGCGAAGGAGCGGGCGATCCCATGTTTTTTGGCGAACGCCTCGGCCCGTTTGGCGTTGCGCGAATAGACCGCCACGACTTCCGCGTCCGGCACGAAGCGATGGTACGATTCGATATGGATGTCCGCGATGAAACCGGCGCCCAGCAGGGCCACTTTCGTTGTGCTCATAATTACTCGACGTACAAAAACGCGTCGCTTGCGAACAGCATCTGGCAGAAATCGGTCCAGGCCCGCTCCGCGGCGTCGGGTTGGTTTGGGTAATGGCCGGATTGTGCGGCGAAAAAGTCGTTGGCGGCGCTTCGCTCGGCCTCGTTTGGCTGCCGGCCGACGGCCACTTCAAATGCCCAAGCCAGGCGTTGTTCGGGCGCAACTGCCTTGCCTGAGCTCGCGGCGAATGCGCGGCTGCGCACGCGCACGAACTCGGAATTCAAGAGCGCCAGCGATTGCAGCGAAACGGTGGACGGATTGCGGCGCGTGCAATTGGGATTTTGTTGCGGGGCGTCGAAGAGGTCGAGCATGGTCAAGGGGAGCGTGCGGCGCTGTTCGAGGTAAAGCGAGCGGCGATGAGCGCCCGGGAGAAGCTCATCGACGACCACCTGTCCATCGGCGTCCGATTTGGTGGGCGTGTACGGGCCGCCGACTTGCAGCTCCAGTTCGCCGCTCACCGATAGCATGGTGTCGCGGACGACTTCCGCTTCGAGACGGCGCAACGGGTAGCGCCAGAGCAGGCGATTATCAGGGTCGGCCTGGAATGCGTCTTCGCGCCGGGCGTTCGCCTGCCGGTAAGTGGCGGAATTGACGATCAAACGGTGCAACGCTTTGACGCTCCAACCGGAGCGGACAAAGCTCGTGGCGAGCCAATCCAGCAACTCGGGATGCGTGGGCCTGGCGCCCGTCAGGCCGAAGTTTTCCGGCGTCGCGACCAGTCCTTGCCCGAAGTGCTGCAACCATACGCGGTTGACCAGGAGGCGCGTCACCGTCGGATGCTCCGGCGAAGTCAACCAGCGTGCAAGCGCCAGCCGGCGACCAGAGCTGGCCGGCTTGGCCGGCGTTGAACCTTCTTCGGTCGCGGCCGGCTTCTCAAGCGGAGCGGCAACGAAACGATTGCCGGCGGTGCAAAACACGGCCGGCACGCCCGGTTCAACCGACCGGAGCGGCTTGGTGTAGTTGCCTCGTGCCAACAGATGGTGCGGCGGCGGCTGGGGCGTCACGTCGGTGAGCGCGGCGATTTTTGGGAGCGGCTTGGGCCGGGCCGCTTCATGTTTGCTCAAGGCGGCCTTGAGCGGCTCGTAGCTGGCGGCCAATTCCGGATACTGCTTCAGCAACGTCTCGTCCTTGATTTTCACCAGCGCTTCGTGCTTTTTCAGCAGCTCCTTCATCGGCTCCGAGCGGTCCTTTTCTTTGGTGGCGAGCGCCTGGTTGATCGCGGTCCGGTCCGCCTCCGGCAATTTTTCGAGGTTGGCCGAAATGGCGAGGTCGCGGAACGGCTTGGTCAAACCCTCCAGGCTCGCTTGCAGCGTTTTGATTTCGCGTTCCGCCGTTTCGATCCCGCGCTTGTTCTCCTCCCGCTCCGCGCGGGCGCCGATGGTGACGAGACGATCCTTGGGCGCGACCCAATGCTCGTGGTTGTAGGCCGGTTTCAGGATGGCTTGCAGCCGGTAGTATTCCTCCTGCGTCAACGGCTCGAACTTGTGGTCGTGGCAGCGCGCGCATTGCACGGTGACGCCGAGGAAGGTCGAGCCGAGAATCTGCACGTTGCCTTCCAGCACGGCATAGCGGTCCGCGGCCAGCTCTTGCGGGTTGCCATCGCTTTCGCCGGTGCCGTCGGGCGCGTTGCGGAGGAAGTGCGTGGCGACGAGCGGCGCAACCATTTCCGGCGTGACGTCGCCGTCGGGCGAATAGCCGGCGAGTTCGTCCCCGGCGATCTGCTCGGCGATGAAACGGTCGAAGGGCTGGTCCTCGTTGAACGCCGTCACCACGTAATCCCGATAGCGGTAGGCCAAAGGGCGCTCGGAGTCGGCGCTGAAGTAACCGTTGGAATCGGCGTAGCCCGCCACGTCGAGCCAATGCCGGCCCCAGCGTTCCCCATAGTGCGGCGAAGCCAGCAGGCGCTCGACGAGCTTTTCGTAAGCATCAGGCGAGTTGTCGGCCACGAACTCAGCGACCTCCGGCGGCGAGGGCGGCAGACCAAGCAGGTCGAACTTCAACCGCCGGATCAACGTGGCCCGATCGGCTTCGGGTGAAGGCGAAAGGCGGCTGGCTTCCAGTTTCGCGAGCACGAAGAAGTCGATCGGCGTCCGCGGCCAATGCTTGTTTTTTACCGCGGGCACGGCCGGCGCAGTGACCGGTTGGAAGGCCCAATGTCCCGCGGCATTCGGCGGCGCCGCGCGCGGCTGCGGATTCGCAACCCAAATCGCGCCCGGCCCGGCCACGAGCCAGCCGACGAGAATGAGTCTGGCCGCGCGGCGAAGGCATTCATGCCCGGCGCGCGGATTCAAAGGCGCGATCCAGCGGTCACTCCCGTGCCTGGTTTCTGTTCGTATTCTTCTCAGAGCGTGTTTTAAAAATCCACGAAAGCGCCGCGTGAGGGCACGCGGCCTACAGGGAACAAGGCGATTCTGGCCCCATTGTAGGCCCGGTCCCCTGACCGGGCGATTTTTAAGACACGCTTTCATTGTGATGGCTGATCCGGCCCGTCAATCGATTTGCCATTTCACTTTTTGATAACACATTTCGCAACGAACAACTATTGCAACGGTGAGGCCGTGCCGCATCTCATTTTTCGAGGATTTTGCCGCGTCGCACGGATTACGGAATCCACCCTGGGCGGTTTAGGAAGGGAACGCTTAACCGCGAACCACGCGGACCACGCTAAAGGCTGAGGGATCAACAGGAGCAAACGGAGCGGGAAAGGAAGCTTCCTCTCTGTTGCCTCAGTTACCTCCTGTTAAATGCGCTTCGTTGGCCTCGGCGGTTTAGGCAAGGAACGCTTAACCGCGAACCACGCGAAACAGCCTAAACGCTGTCGGATCAACAGGAGCAAACGGAGCGAACGGAGATGGGAACCGTATCAGCTTTCGGGGCTCTGTTGCCTCAGTTACCTCCTGTTGGTTCCGCTACGGCGTCCGCACGGATTCCTGAATCGACCCCGCTCCCGACGTTGAACAGGAGCAAACAGAGAGAACAGAGACCCGATTCTCCGTCGCCGTGATCTCGGTTGGCTCGTGTTAAAAGCGCTTCGTTGGCCTCGGCAGTTAAGGAAAGGAGCTCCTAACCGCGAACCACGCGAAACACGCTAAACGCGGGAGGATCGACAGGAGCAAACGGAGCGAACAGAGACAGATCCGAGAACGGGAACGGTAATAAGACGACTGCGCCGCGACTATAGCTTGTCGTAGTCGGCATCGAGCGAGTTGTCCCAAATTTTTTTGAAAGCCGGTTCTGACAGCCGCGCGCACCATTGGACGATCTCGGCGTCCGTTTCGCCGTTCTCAGGCACGAGGACGCGAACTTTGGTGTTGGGCTTGAGCTTGGCCGGCTCATCCAACACGATGTTTTTCCCGTCGAAATGCGCGTTCAGAGTTTTCACGTCCGCAATTTACGTTGGAGACGGAGGATTCTCAAGCCGTTTCCGAGCAGGGGCGACGAAATCCCGGGTAGTGGCTAAACCGCGAAACACGCGAAACACGCTAAAGGCTGAGGGATCAACAGGAGCAAACGGAGCAAACGGAGCGAGAAAGGAAGCTTCCTCTCTGTTGCCTCAGTTACCTCCTGTTAAATGCGCTTCGTTGGCCTCGGCGGTTTAGGAAATGAACGATTAACCGCGAAACACACGAAACACGCTAAAGGCTGAGGGATCAACAGGAGCAAACGGAGCAAACGGAGCGGGAAGGGAAGCTTCCGCTCTGTTGCCTCAGTTACCTCCTGTTAAGTGCGTTTCGTTGGCCTCGCCGGTTTAGGAAGGGAACGTTTAACCGCGAAACACACGAAACACGCTAAAGGCTGAGGGATCAACAGGAGCAAACGGAGCAAACGGAGCGGGAAAGGAAGCTTCCGCTCTGTTGCCTCAGTTACCTCCTGTTGGTTCCGGCACGGCGTTCGCACCGATTCCTGAATCGACCCCGGTCCGGAAGTTGAACAGGAGCAAACAGAGCGAACAGAGATTCGGTTCTCCGTCTCCGTTACCTCTGTGTGCTCCTGTGAAATGCCTCTTGCGCAGGCTGAATCAGCCGGCCGGAGGCAGCTCCGGGGAGGGTTTTGAGGCAGGTGCGGTTCGCTTAGTACCTTAACGAGCAGAAAGAAGCGGTGCGATGCCGAGCGACCTGTTTATGCAAGTGTCAATGGTGAGGACCGACTACTTTTTGTTCGTGGAACCAATTGAATAGCGCCATGCGACCGGCGCGAAGCCTAACAAAAAAGGTTCGCGACCGGAGCCAGCCGGCGAGACGTTCGATTTTTCGCTCAGCCAGCCGGCTGATTTCCATTCGGTGCACCGGTGCTGTCAGGCCTCTTCAGAAGTCGGTTCATCAAGCAACTTCGTGTCACGAATCTTCCCAGCCATAATGAGGGGGATCAGATCGCCCTGTCGAGCATCTGTCCAGCGCACGAGCTTGCGGATTTCGGCCTTCGTGTACCCGCAGTCTCTCGCCAAATCGATGAACTTCCGCGCATTGTCCAGGCGGTCGCTCACTAATCCCGTCTCGCGGATTTCATTCTCGATCTGCCGCTTGCGGCGTCCGACGTACAGGTCAATCAATCGGAGGACAAAGTCCTTAATATGGCCAACCACCTCCCCTAGACCTGCAAAATCCTTGAAGCCCGGAGATGAAAACTGAACTCTGGTAACGCGAAGCCGCTCCTGTGGCTCCAGAAGACCGAAAGCTGTCTCAGGCGCGCCGGGGTCAATGAACGGAGGAGCCAAAGCCGGGAATGGGCCACCCCGACTCAAGTATAGTGCTCGTAGGCGTCCTGGAAGCCTCCGCACGAATGGCGGAGAATCAAAAAGCTCCCGAGCATGGATCTCAAGCTCATTAAGGCTCTCCCGTTCCACCTTAATCAGAGTCCGGAGCGAGTACAGCTGGTTTAACGAGCGGAAGGATGTGGAGAAGTCATCGGCTGTCCACTCACCTTCGATCTCCACTCGCAGGATTCGGATTTGGTCGAATTGTTCTGGCATAATCGTCGCGCTGCAACGGGGCTAGAGTCCATGCTCGGCAAACGCCGCGGAGAGGCGACGTGGAGCGCGGACGGCGCATTCGAGTGGCAATCCCGCACACACCTGAGAGGGGTGGCGGCGGTTGGCCGCATTGCAGCGCCTATGTGGCAGGCATATCATCTGGAGCGAAGTTGAGAGAGCAAAACAAAAAGAACCATAAAGCCAACGATAAAGGCGACGATAAGCCACGGTAGGTACGGGCTGGCAGCTTCCTGCTGATCCCGTCGCCGTTGCTCTCCCTCAAGCTCCGCAGCGCGCCGCTGGTCCTCCTCTTTCCGAGCGAGAATCTCGGCCTCGCGCCGGCGTTGCTCGGCCCTGGTCTCCTGCTCCGATCGCTTCTGCGCCTCAGACTCTGCGCGAGCCCGATCTGCCTTTTCTTCCTGCGCGAGCTCCGCGACACGGAGCCGAATATAGAACGCGCGTGCGGCTTCGCCTTCGCTGCCGATCTCGGCGACGGCCCGCGCCCACAGACCTGGACGGAGAAAGTGACGCTGTAGCTCTTGTGCGACGATCTCATAATAACGTTGATCACTCATGGGAAAGTCCGATGCAGCCGACCGCGCTTAGCGACCGCCGCTGGCAAGCCGGCTGGAGCGGGGCGCGCGCGTCCAAACTGCGGTCCCGGAGCGGGATGGGAAGCACAGCCTGTTAGTTGAGGGCATTCTCATGATCCGCACAGCTTTCTGTGCTGGGTTCCACCGTTACACTCGTCGATTTGCTCAAACCGGTCGAAGCTCCGCTCGGTGTCGGAAAGAGCTCGGTACGCTTTCGTACGTGCAGCGCTACTCATGGTATTAGCCAGTCAGCGTCGCGCGTTTCTGTAAAGCAAAATCGGCGAGGAAGGATCTCAAAACCGTAAGCATTGCAGATCTTATGGCATCAGGCGCGAATCAAAAGCGATCGACCCCTGGCAAATGAGCACGAAGCATGGTTGCTCCCCTACTGAGATTGGGTGACCAGGGCCAGCACTGGTCGGCCGAGCCGCGCGCCAAAATTGGATTGACGGCGATGCAGAGGCTGCCCATATCGAAGCCTGGTAATGAGACAACGGCGCAAACTCGTGATAAACTCACTAGTGTGAGCGATTATAAGACGCTTAAGGCGGCCATGGCGCGGTCTGATATTAGGAGGGCGCTCCTCAAAGGAGGAACTGCGCACCTGACTGTCGGCAATGAGAAACGCATGATCTTTCATGAGCCCATGATGCACGCGCCCATGAAAAAACGTGCTTGGCCCTTCTCCCTGACTCAGATGCACGATGTCGAATTGACGGTCAGTGATTTGCACGGTGTGGAGCTCCGTCCGAACAAGAGGTTCTCCAGGCATCAAATCGATTGGGCCGTCCTGGAATTTCTGTCAGATAGCGATCCTGCGGCCGAGGTTCTGGTCCAGCTCCGTAAGCCCGCTCCAGAGTTTTGAGCGACCTAACGGGTCAAAAACGTCTCCCCGCGGCCTGCGCGGCTCCTGTGACTTTCGCTCTCCTCAAAGCCCTCCGTTTGCCAAAGCATTTACCTGCAGCGCGGCCGGGCACCTTCACGGTTCTGGCAGAAAGCCCTCTATAACATTTCAACTTTCGAGCTTCGGCAAACGTCAGCAAAGTCGCGATGATTGAACGTTAATAAAGCGCGTATCTTGAGGTCCACTTCTTGCAGCATAAGCCGTATGGTCATGTCACAAAGGCTAATCGACCGTTTACCGATACGGGCTTCGTCTATCGTCTTTTTGTAGGCAATTTCGCGATATTTTTCATCCGGAACAATCGTAACGTTTGGACGCTTTAGCAGCCTGTCAAAGCCATCGACGCAATATCGGTTCTTAACAAATCGCGTCCTTAGTGTTTCATAAACTGTTGGCCACGGAACGATGATACCGAGGGAATCGACGAAATGAGATTTATTCTCCGCTTCCTTGTGCCGCGAGTCCCTGGCGTCAAAAAGAGCACACCAATACCCGGTATCAATCAGAACAATCTCGCTGGATCTAAGCATCGGACTTGTCTTCCGTGACGGCTTGCTTTGGTGCATATCCAGACCATGGAGGAGCTCTGCGCTGACCAAATAAAAACTGCCCGCTGTTGCCTTTTTCCCCTTTGAAAATGAGGTATATTCGAGTTTTTGCGTCGACTTTGATGGCCCCCTGCAGCTGCGCTTTTACGTGGCCCGCGAAATGCTCAACATCGGCTTCAAAAGGCAATTTCAAAAACGCGAGGTTGTCGCCGCATTCTTCGGCCTCTTTCGCATCGAGCCAGCGATAAAGGCTTTCATAGTCACCCTGAACGCCAAGATCAAACGATAGCCAGACCGCTTTCCGTTTTATTTTAACCTCGGTTGGCATAATAATCCTAAGACCTTCCTCAAAGGTGCAAATCTCGTCACAGTCGCACCTTACACCGAACTACGATTTCCTGGCAACAAGAAAAAAGGGCATAAATGCGTCGGTCATATTGTCGTATTTTGGTCTGTGACGAGCCGGTTGCGGGTGCGGTGGAAGCTCCGTTATGGAGGGGCGCACAATATGAGCCTGCCGACCTGCAACGCGCTGGCGCTGACCTTCAAGGCGTCTCAAGTAACGAACAAAAATCCGTCTGTGAGGAGCATTGGCATATTCACAAGCGGTGAGATTGTCCGGGGCGGGACCACGCAAATTACGTTTGGAAAGGGGGTGCCGCATACTGCGCGCTTTTGCTCCATCATAAATGGGTCCATTCAAAAACCGTCCATTCGCAGGGCTGATCGCTTTTCGCCCCGAACCATGCCAACCAAATGCGATCATGCCGGACGAAGTCAACCCCTGGCGCGGTTAGAGCCTGATTGGAAACTACGAGGGGCGCTGTTTTCGGGGAAAAGGCCGGATGGCGCGACGAAGGAGGCTCTGCGCGCGGCCACCATGGAGCAACTCCGAAAGCATTCGCGAGCAGGCCGAAGCCAGACGGCCTTTTCCGCGAAAGCCCTCCGGGCGGCGGGTCTTTTGTCCGTGGCCGGCGTTGGCTCGTTCCTTACAGCCCGCTGCGGGGATGCTCGGAACTCGCCGCCTTGGCCACAGCCAAAATCCCTCGCCGCAGCGCCCCTCGTAGTTTCCAAACAGGCTCTTACGACCGAATTCGGGCTGGTTTTCGGCGGGGGCGTGAGGGAAGGCAGAAGGAAGAATGCAGAATGCAGAAGGTCTGGTGGCCGGAGGCGTGAGGTGGTTTACCGCTAATCTTCGCTAATCTCCGCTAATGGCCTCAGTCGCCGCGGTTCTGGTGGGGGCGTGAGGCGGTTTCATTGTCGGCCAATTAGCGGTTTATTCTGCCAGCCTCAGTCGTCGCAGCTCCGGGGGGCGTGAGGGAAGGCAGAAGGAAGAATGCAGAATGCAGAATGGAGAGGGCGCTGCGCGCGGCGCGGATGCCTGGTCCCCACACCGTTTCCTCGGAAACGCGGCCAGTCCGCAGACGACCCGAAAACCTGCCAGGTTGATGGATGATGGTCAGAGAATATGCCGCCCACTACGGGGCTTACGAGCCGGTTTTCATTTCTACAAAGATTGCACTCCTGACGGAGCTGGGGGGGGGTCTGGGAGAGGGATGGGCGCATTGTAAAGAGTTAGCTGAGACACAGTCATAACTCCTTCTGGGCGTGGGAGTTATCAAATTTCTCACTGTGAGAAATTTGACCGGGGGCGCTGCGTGCGGCCACTGCGCCTTGGCCGTGCCAAAATCGCTCGCCGCAGGACCGCACGGAGTTTTCAAACAGGCTCTAAGCTTCTCCGGTTGTGGTTTCTACAAAGATTGCGCTCCTGACGGAGCTGGGGGGGGCCAAAGGGCGCGGATGCTGGGAAGACGAGGATGTTTTGGTTGCCCCGCTGCAAGAACCTGTATTCGTAGTGCGGTGGATGGCAACTTCGGAGCGCGACAGTGGACGATGCCCAGTCGCAGCGGCGGCGCACGGAGCAGAGAGTTGGGGCTGGGTTGAGCATTTCCTCACATTCGACCGCGCTGCGGCTGGTCCTGCGGACACAGCCGCGCTCCGGGCTCGTAATTCGCGGGGCGAGGGAGGCTTGTTGGACGGTCGTGGCTCGGCAGGGTCGTTGAGCCAGAGGGGGTTATCAAATTTCTCACTGTGAGAAGTTTGATAAGTACTTGCATTGGAGGCAGTTATAAAAAGGCACGTTTCGGGCTCGGCATTGTGGTTGTAAGCTGTTGAGCGCGAGGCTTTTCAATTGCGAATTGGGGAACTTGCGGTTAACCGAACTTTCTTCACTTTTTCCGCCAAATTGCCCACCGTGGGTTAGGAACTGCGCGCGGACTGTGGTAGGATCGCGGGCGAATGAAGGCAAAACTCGAATGCGGAGTGCCGGATGAAAGGTCCTACGGACGGTCTATGTTCGGACGGTCTATGTTCGGAGGGTCTATGTTCGGAGGGTCGTTGAGCGAGAGGGGGTTATCAAATTTCTCACTGTGAAAAGTTTGATGTTCCCCGGCGGTTGCAGGAAGGCAAGCGTCCACGCAGCCGCTTTTAGCCACTTCTGCCACTTCTGCCACGTCGAACCGAGCAGCGGTTGGTTCGGGCATCGGCTCGGTGAGGAGACTGCGCCCTGCCTGGGCTGTCTGCGGAGGCTGCCGCCTGAAGGCGGCGTTCCCGGATCGCGTGAGGAGACCGCGCCCTGCCTGGCTGCCCGCGGAGGGGAGGCAGGCGCTCGGGCCGGCTTGGCCTCAGCCGGCTGCTCCGCCGATGCACCGGCCTGCGGGCAAGCCGTTGGATCAAGATTGGCGCGGACAAGCCTCGATTTCGGTCGTGGGCGTTGGATGCGAGGAGATTCGGAACGGATGAATGGGAAAGTCAAAGGCTTGGGCGATCGTAACACTTGTTTCATTTGTGACACTGTTGAACGCGGATTGGGATTAGAGGAAAATGTTCGCTTATGTTCGCTTAAATTCGCTTATGTTCGCTTAATGGGAGAAAAATGTTTGAGGCTCCGGCCGGGGCGTGAACGGGTTGAAAATAAAGATTGCGCGTGGGGCGGGCTTTGCTAGTTTGCTCACCCTTTTTGGCGGGTAGCCGGTTGATGGCAGCCCGCCGGGCAAAGACAAACGGCCGGACAATGCCCAGGCTCGAGTGAGTGCGGGTGGCCATAATAACACTGAATACAATCCCGTGTTCCGCGGGATGGTTCGCCGGAAAATCCGGAGGACTCTTAACCATGGGAAAATGTGATAAGCATTGGCGTGAAGGAATTGTTGGAAGGCGGTGTCCACTTCGGGCACCAGACCAAACGGTGGAACCCCAAGATGAAGCAGTTCATCTTCGATGCGCGCAACGGGATCCACATCATCGACCTGAGCAAAACGGTCAAACAGTTGGAAATCGCCTGCGATTTCCTCGCCGCCACCTGCGGCAAAGGCGGCCGGGTGCTCTTCGTCGGCACCAAAAAGCAGGCGCAGGAAGCCGTCCGTGAAGCGGCCAAAGCCTGCGAGCAGTTTCACGTCACCGGGCGCTGGCTGGGGGGCACGCTGACGAATTTCAATACGATCAAACGCTCGCTGGCCCGGCTGCGGGAGATCGAAAAGATGGAGGCCGATGGTTCCATCAACCAATACGTCAAGCAGGAGCAATCGATGTTGCGCCGCGAAGCCGCCCGCCTGGTCAAGAATTTCGATGGCATCCGCGCGATGGAGAAGTTTCCGGCGGCGATGTTCGTCGTCGATATCAAGCGCGAGCATAACGCCGTGGCGGAGGGCCGGCGTCTGAAAATTCCGATCGTGGCGATCGTCGATACGAACTGTGATCCCGATCTGGTGACTTATCCCATCGCCGCCAACGATGACGCCATCCGCTCGGTGCGTTTGATTTTGTCGGTGGTGGTCCAGACGATCACCCTGGCGCGCGCCGAGTACGAAGCCAAATATGGCCGCCGTGCGCAGAGCGAGCAAGCCGCCGCCCCGGAAAGCCCGCCAGCGCCGCCCGAAGCGCCGATGCCGGCCGTCGCCGCCGCGCCGGGGCCCGTGGTGGAAGCAGGCGCGCCGGCTTGAAGAAATCCTGGCGGCAGTTGCAAACGATCAGCTTGACGGCCGCCGCGCGCCGGTGAACGGCCAGCCGATTTTCAACTCTCAACTCGATCAGATTATGTCCCACATTACCGCCGCGGATGTCGCTAAACTTCGCGAAATGTCCGGAGCTGGCCTGATGGATTGCAAAAAGGCGCTCATGGAAGCCAAGGGAGATTTGAACGCGGCCGTGGATATTCTGCGCAAGAAAGGCGCGGCTTCCGCCGTCAAAAAAGCCGCCCGCGAGGCCAATGAAGGCGTCATCGTCCAGTCCATTCAACCTGGCTCGCGGGTGGGCGTGTTGGTGGAGGTGAATTGCGAGACCGATTTCGTGGCCCGCAACGAGAGTTTTCGCGCGTTCTGCGACGACATTGCCCGGAAGCTCGTGGCGGACCCGAAAGCGGAGGTTGAAGCCGAACGCGTCGCCGCGGTCGCCAGGCTGGGCGAGAACATCCGGGTTTTCCGTCATCACCGGATGGAGGTCAACGGCCAGGGGATGGTGGCGGCGTACATCCACACCGGGGCCAAGGTAGGTGTGTTAGTTGAAGTCGGCGCCGGCCAGCCCGCCACGGTGGCGAGTGACGATTTCAAGCAATTGGTGCGGGACATCACTTTGCAAATCGCCGCGGCGCATCCCTATGTCGTGTCGCGCCAAGAGGTGGAACCCGCCGTCGTGGCGAAGGAGAAGGAGATCGCGGCCGAGCAGGTGAAAAACAAACCACCGCAGGCGATCGCCAAAATTGTCGAAGGCAAGCTCGAGAAGTTTTACCAAAGCCATTGCCTGCTCGACCAGGGATTCGTCAAGCGGAACTCGGAGGTGAGCGTCAAAGAACACGTGGCCTCCCTGGCCAAGCAGTTGGGCGACACGATCACGATCCGCCGCTTCGTCCGCTTTCAGGTGGGCGAAGGGCCGGCCTGATCGATTGGTCGATGACGCGAGGCCGGGCACGCCACGAACGTCCTCGGATCGACCGTTCACCAATATCAACGGTCGTCGCCAGCGCCGCGGAACCGGCCATTGACGCTGGCGCTGGCGCGGTGTAGAAATTTCGGCCGTCGATGAAAACTGCCGCCAAGCCCCGCTACCGCCGCATCCTGATCAAACTCAGCGGCGAAGCCTTGGGCGGCGACAAAGGATTCGGCATCTGTCCCGCGGCTGTGCACGACATGGCGCGCCAAATCGGCGAGGTGCGCGAGCTGGGCGTCGAAGTGGTGGTCGTCATCGGGGGCGGGAACATCTTTCGGGGCGTCGCCGGCAGTGAAGGCGGGATCGAACGCGCCACCGGCGATTACATGGGCATGCTCGCCACGGTGATCAACTCCCTAGCCTTGCAAGACGCTCTGGAAAAGGCCGGCGTGGCCACGCGGGTGCAGAGCGCCCTCACGATGCACCAGGTCGCCGAAGCGTTCATCCGCCGCCGCGCGGTCCGGCATCTGGAAAAAGGGCGCGTGGTGATTTTTGGCGGTGGCACCGGCAATCCTTATTTCTCCACTGACACCGCCGCGGCGTTGCGGGCCAATGAAATCGGGGCCGAGGTCATCCTTAAAGCCACCAAGGTGGATGGCATCTACGACAGCGATCCGAAGAAAAATCCGAAGGCGAAGCGCTTTAACCAAATCAGCTATCTCGACGCGCTGCAAAAACAAATCAAGGTGATGGACTCGACCGCCTTCTCGCTTTGCATGGACAACAAGATGCCGATCATCGTGTTCGATCTGTTCCAGCCGCACAATCTGCGGCGCGTGGTTCTGGGGGAGGAAGTCGGCACATTGGTGACCGGTTAAGCGCCCGCCTCCGCCGCCGCGCGGTCTGGAACCGGACCGAAGCCGGCTGGCAAAAGGCTTTTGCTCCAGCGGCCCGTCGAGTATCTTCAGGCGCGTGACGTTCGACTCCCGCGACGATGCAGGACGAAAGCTGGCTGCTTATTTGCAAGAGCAAAACCTCGAGGCGGATTTGGTGTTGGGATTGCCGCGCGGCGGCGTCGTCGTCGCCGCGGCGGTCGCCCGGCTTATGCATTTGCCGCTGGACGTGATCGTGGTGCGCAAGATCGGTCATCCGCGGCATCGCGAATTTGCCGTCGGCGCGCTGGCCGAGGCCGACGTGGTGGTGCTCGACACGCAGGCCATCGAGCGGAGTGGCGTGGTTCGCGACGAGTTGGAGACGGTAATCGCGGAGGAAAAGGAGCGGCTGCGCGAATATCAGCTCAAATTTGAACGCGACCGGCCCGATTTTGACGGCAAGGAAATTCTCATCGTCGATGATGGGCTGGCCACCGGAGCGACGATGGAAGCGGCCGTGTTGTCGGGAAAGAAACGGATGGCCCGCAAAGTCCTGGTGGCCGTGCCCGTGGCTTCGGACAACGCTTTCGGCCGAATCCAACGGGTGTCGGACGGCGCCCACGCCTTGCTGGTGGATCCGGATTTTGAGGCGGTCGGCAGCTACTACCATCGGTTTTCGCAAACCACCGACGAGGAGGTGCTCGACCTGCTAAGCGCCAGCCGCGGTGGCTGGTCTTAAACAACCCGGAACGAGCCGTGCGCCCCAACCAGCCGCCGCCTTCCGCAAATGCCTGAACTGCCTGAAGTTGAAATTTTGGTTCGGCGCCTGGCGCCGCTCCTGAGGAACAAAACGGTTCGAGCCGTCGAGGTCCGCCGCCCGAAGGTGATCGCCCCGACGTCGCCGCGGCGCTTCGCGCGGGCATTGGCGGGGGCGAAATTCTTATCGGTGGCACGGCGTGGAAAATTCCTGCTGTTCACGCTGCGCCGAAACCGCGCGCGGCCGCCTCTCTTGCTGGCCGGCCATCTGGGGATGACCGGACGCATGTATCTTTTGCCAGCTCGCGCGCCCGTTCCCCGACACGCCGCAGTGGTTCTTCGGCTCGGCAGAACAAAATTCGTTTATGAGGACAGCCGGTACTTTGGACGATTAAGCTTGGACGCCACGGCGGTCCGCCGCCTTGGCCCCGAACCACTAGGGGAAGAGTTCACCCTCGCCGATTTTTCCGCGCGGCTGAAGCGGTCGGCGCAACCGATTAAAGTCAAGCTGCTCGACCAATCCCTGCTCGCCGGTGTGGGGAACATTTACGCGAGCGAGGCGTTGTTTTGCGCCCGTGTTTCGCCGCGAGCGCCGGCGAAGCGTTTGTCCGCCGCGCGGGTGCGCCGCTTGTGGCGGGCGATCCGCGCGGTGTTGCAGGAAGCCATCCACTTCGGCAGCACGGTTCCGCTGGATTGGAATGGAACGGGGGCGCGGGACCGGTTGTTCTACTACGGACGGGCGCCGAACGCGCGCGGTCCTTATGAAGAGCGATTGCGCGTTTATGACCGCCGGGGCAAGCCGTGCTTGCGGTGCGGCGCGCCGATTGAGCGAATCTTCCAGGCCGCGCGCAGCACCTTCTACTGTCCGCGGTGCCAGCGCGACGGCCCGGCAGAATCGGTTTGACGCTCCTGGGGCTGCTGCGTAGATTACGCCTCCCTTTGGGTTCCAGAGTAGCTCAATGGTAGAGCAATCGGCTGTTAACCGATGGGTTGTAGGTTCGAGCCCTACCTCTGGAGCCATAAGATGTTGTGGCGCAACGTCTTGTGATTTTTACCGCCGCGAAAGTCATAATGAACTTACCCATGCGGCCAACTCGACCTTTGAAAAACCGATTCCGACTTTACCGCCGAACGATGGGCGGTGTCTTCTATGTCCACGATTCCGAAACAGGCAAACAGGAGAGCCTCGGCACCCGCGACCGCGCAGAGGCCACGTCGTTGTTCAACGCGCGCAATGAACCCGTCCGTCAACCGCAACTAAATCTTCAAATCGCCAAGGCATATCTGGCCGGCACTGATTCCGGCGTCTCGACCAGAACTTGGCAAAACCCGCTTGATGCGATTGTCGCGTCGAAGAACGGTTCAGCTCAGGGTCGCTGGCGCCGGGCCGCAAAGGAGACGGCGTTGGACCTGATTCGCGACCGTGTCATGATCGAGACTCAGGCGGAGCAGCTTCTTGCCTGCCTCCAGGCGGTCACGGTCAGCACCAAAGGCCACTTGCGAAAACTTCACAACTTCTACCTTTCGATGAACTGGCTCCCCTGGCCATTCATTCCCAAGCGCCTTTGGCCAGAATTTCGCTTTCAGCCAACGAGAGCAATCATCTTCGAGCAACATCAACTGATCATTGAGCGCGAAAAGAATCTCGAACGACGCAACTTCTACGAGCTGTGTTGGCACCTGGGCGGTTCGCAGAGTGACATCGCCAATTTCAAGGCGGAGGATGTGGACTAACGCGTGCCCTGTCTTAAACATGGTGCGTAACACACTGCCTCCTCTTCTGCTTGAACTCGTCTCGCCAACTCTCCAGTTGCGCCATGACAGTCTTGACGCGAGCGATATGTTCGATGGTTTGCGATTCAATCCGGCAGCGGCGAGAGTTTTGCACTCCATTGTCTGAGAACGAATGCCTCCTTTTGAATTGCACCCCCCAAGCTGCTCCGCTTCCCGCAAGAACCGGAGTCTGAATACCTCGGTAGCACGCACACGACGCGGGTTGATGTTCGGGTGGCGGAGACAAGCCGCAATCTGCCGCGCTCGCTGCGAGGAAGTTTCGAAGCAATCTCAATTACTTTATCAATGGTTCCTGTTGCGCGTCGCGGCTCAGCCGAAATGCTCTGATTACATCTCGCTGGCGCGTCATTTTTTAGAGTTGGGAATCCTGCCCTCGCAAGCCTGACGAGGGTTCGACACGGCGTCGAACTCACGACGCAATTCGCGGGTCTCAAGGAATCGACAAGCGTTTCTCCTGAGGAGTGTTTGATGCATACTTCATTGAACCAGAACGTGGTTCCCTCGATCTTAACTATTCTGTCCCATAGTTGGCCCGGCTTTTGCAATACCTGGTTATTATGGAAAATCCTAACCAGGATTCAGTAACGGAAGCGAATGCGAAGTCAGTCAGGCGCGACAAGTTCACGCGGCGTGGATTCTTGGGAATTGGGTCGGCGACACTGGCTGTCGCCGGGATAGTGCCGGCCATGGCTGCGGATAGGAGCAGGAGCGATCCTGGCCCCGGCAATCCGGCGCTCGATGGCCAGAACCCGGATTCCATGTGGCCACCCGCCACGGACTCCAAGAGCCTGGTCCCAACGTTCAAGTATCCGTTCTCCCTGGCGAACAAGCGGGTTTACGAAGGCGGATGGTCGCGGGAGGTGACCGTTCGGGAACTGCCCGTCTCGAAGTCCATGGCGGGCGTAAACATGAGACTCACGGCCGGAGGCGTCCGCGAGCTGCATTGGCACACGGCGGGCGAGTGGGCGATCATGTTGTACGGGACGGCGCGGATCACGGCGATTGATGCGGATGGCAAGAGTTTTGTCGCCGATGTAACGAAGAATGACTTATGGTATTTCCCCAGCGGGATTCCGCATTCGATTCAGGGCCTCGAACCGGACGGCGCGGAATTCATGCTGGTGTTCGACGACGGTGATTTTTCGGAGGCAGAGACGGTGCTGCTGAGCGACTCGATGGCGCACCTGCCGCGCGAGGTGCTGTCAAAAAACTTCGGCGTTGCCGAGCAGGCTTTGAAGAATCTCCCCAAACAAGAATTATTTATTTTCCAGACCGAAGTTCCCGGAGCGCTCGAGGCCGATCAGAAAGCAGCCGCAGGAATACCTGGGAAGTCGCCGATCGATTTTGCTTTTCGCACAATGGAAATGCCGCCGACGAAGCGCACGAAAGGCGGTGAGGTGCGCATCGTGGATTCGAGCAAGTTCAAGGCTTCAACAACGGTTGCGATGGCAATGGTCACCGTTCACCCCGGAGGGCTGAGGGAACTGCACTGGCACCCGAACGCCGACGAGTGGCAATACTATATCAGTGGAAAGGGACGAATGACTGTGGTGGCGACAGGCAACCGTGCTCGCACGATGGACTTTCAGGCGGGCGACGTCGGCTATGTGGAAAAAACGCTGCTGCACTACATCGAGAATACAGGGGACACAGACCTGATATTTCTGGAAATGTTCAAGAGCAGCTTTTACCAGGACCTTTCGCTCTCGGAGTGGCTGGCTCATACACCACCTGAATTGGTCATGGCGCACCTTCGAATTGACAAGGCAACATTCGACGCGATTCCGAAGGATAAGCTCGTCGTAGTGCCGGGCTAGCACTCAATTTTGGCGCTTCGAGCACTTTGACCAGAGCAATCGTGCCATTCGTCACATACTGCGAGAGTCGTTTATGTTTCGAGTCCTGATTATTGATGACGACCTTGAGACGCGACTCATGCTGCGAGAGACACTTGAGGGCGCTGGCTACGAAGTGGAAGAAGCCGAAAATGGAACTGCGGGCTTGAATCTTTATCGCAGGCGGCCAATTCATTTAATCATCACTGGCGTGTTCAGGCCGGAAAAGGGCGGCTTGGAAGTCATCATGGAACTGCGCAGGGAGACTCGAATGCTCCCAATCATAGCCATGTTGGGTGGAGGTCAGCTTCGGTCGAAAGAAGCTTTACCATCTGCCCACGAGCCGGGAGCCAGCGAGATCCTCTCCAAGCCGTTTACGCGCGAAGAAATTCTTCGAGCCGTCGAGTCCGCACTGCAAAGACTTCGCTAACCGCGTGACGAAAGCTCGACCTGCCGTCGAATGCGCGACGCGATTCACCGCGATTTCAGAACTGCACCACAATTTGCTGCGCGCGTATTTCACCGATCCCTTGTTCAGCCGCAACGCTTTCCAACGATGATGCCCGAGCGCAGGTGAAGTTGGCCCGACCTATGCAATCCAGAGTGAGATATGATTGCAATTGAAACCAACACGCGATCCCCAAGTAAGACGAGCAGTCGTCCGGCGCTGGAGATCCGCTTTCAGTTCGTGGACGGCTCCAGCGAAACGTTCATCCAGCCCGATGCCGAAGCTGCGGAAGTCATTCGACAACGGACCAATTCATCCAATCTGTTCACTCAATCCCGGATTGTCGTCGCAGATGATTATTCGAAATCCGTTTTTGTCTGTGCTCAAGTCAACCGCGTTGATTTGGTTTTTAACGGTTCGGGCCACTCCAGAATCCCCGTTGATCATTATGATCTCGTCGAGTTGACGGAAGCAGAGTTCCACCAGTGCGTCCCGTTGAATGACTTGGATCTTTTGCAAAGACGCGATCGCCAACTAAAGGTTGGAGACCTGATGGTCTCGTTTCTCCACTTGAAGATGAAGGGCGGATGCCACGTGTACCTCATGAGGGAAGCATTGGTCAAACTTCCCGCGGAGAGCCAGTCATTCATGCAACGATTCCTCTCCAGAGGAACGTACGGCATACGCCTTCGCGAGGGCGGCCATGGCTTGCTGAATTTGCAGAACCTCATCGGCTACACGGTTTATCCGGGCGTCCCCGAACTCCCGGCGGATACGTGGATGGCACAGCCAAAATACTGATTTATGAAACAGCATCTTGACTTCCGACCCGGCGTGTTGCTTGCGGTCGGTATCGGAGTTGGGCTGCTTTTAAGTGGCGCGCCTGGATTAGTATTAGAGCCGCTCGTGTTGCAAGGCCACGCTCAACAGATAATGCCGCCGAAACCCAGCGCCGCCGTGACCGCGCAACTGGACTTGCAAACACTCAGCGAACGTTCGCCCGATCAATCTCACGCGATGGCGGATGTCGGTTATCACTTCGCGAACCTATGGTTCGCTGTGGACAACCAGAATTGGCCGTTGGCAAAGTACTACTTGGGCGAAACGCGATCGCACTTAAGATGGGCCGTGCGGCTCCATCCCGTGCGACAGACCAAGGCGGGAGAGGTGGACCTGAAGGGCATCCTGGACGCTGTGGACAACAGTTTCCTCACCGAGATCGGCACAGCCATTACGAACAAAGACTCTGCGAAATTCAAAATCGCGTACCGCCAGACCATCGAGGGCTGTTACGCCTGCCACAAGGCTTGCGAAAAACCGTTCCTTCGCCCGCAAGTGCCGAACGCGGCGAGCATGTCGATCCTCAATTTCGATCCCAACGCCTCCTGGCCTGAATGAAACTGCAGACTTTAGAGGTCCGGCTTAAGGAAGAACCAAGTATCCTCGCCACGACGCTTGTCGCGTTTGCGGTGTCGGGCGTGCTTGTATTGGGTGTTCACGCTCCAAGGATTGTAGTAGTGATCGTTTTTGTCGGGTTGACTGTTGCAGGACTGGTGCTGTCGCTCGGAAGGGAGCGCAATGCAGGCAGGAACTGAAGTGCCGAAGGTGTAAAGGGTCGCCTGCCCATTTTCAGTCATCGCTTCGCAGAGCAGGTCCGACGTTACCATTGAATGAGCGCTCGACACAGTGTCGAGCGCTCGACGCCAAAACGACCTTTCAGCAACCCAATAAATTTCCCCAATTGATTTCGAATCGTCCTAAGCCGTTGCACCAGCACGCTATCGAAAGAAACCGAGGTTCTCTCAACCACGTGGCAACCATTATGCAAAACAGGGAAGAGCCGATCCGTTTCGGCCGAAATGCATGAAACGACAAATAGCAAATAACGAAATGTATCCGGGACGCGCAGACCTGGTCATTTGGCGTCGCCGTGTTCGCGGTTTTTGGTTTGTGGTCCAGACGGCAAGCCTGGCGAGCGATCGGCGGAACCAATGCCTTGTTCGCACACTTCGCGCTCAGCGAGTCGCCCCTCATCTTCACGCACTTGGATCACGACCATCACTTCAATCCGTCACACCATGAAAATATCAAATCGATTCAACTCTTTTCGTTCAATTGCACTTGCGGCCGCCGTGACATGCTCGGCCGCTTTGCGAGCAGAGCCCGCAGCGCCATCGGCTCCCAGCGGCCAGGAAGTCACACCGGCAGGCGACGAACTCACCTGGCCGCGAGAGTTCGAGGACAATGGCACCAAGGTGGACATTTATCAGCCCCAGATCGAGAAGTGGGAGGGCGCCGATTTTGAGATCCGGTCAGCAGTAGCCATCACGCCGGTAGGCTCGAAAACGCCGATGTATGGCGTGTTTTGGATGAAAGCCCGAGCTGATGTGGATAAAGCGGCGCGGATCGTCAAGCTCAACGATATACAAATAACCAAGTCAAAGTTTCCCTCCGTTCCGGAGCTTCAGAACGAATACCTGGCGATCATTCGCAAACATGTTCCAACCGTCAGCAAAATTGTGGCGCTGGATCATCTCGAAGCCAGCTATGACGTTTCCGAGGCCGTGAAGAAGTCGCGCACCGTCGCTGTAAAAAACGATCCGCCACGCATCCTGTACAGCGCCGTTCCTTCACTACTGGTGCTGGTTGATGGTCCGCCTGTGCTGAGACCAATGCCGGGTTTGGACCTCCAGCGCGTCATCAATTCGCGGGCACTTATCCTAAAGGATGGTGGCGTCTTCTATCTCTACGCCTCCGACCAGGTGTATCAAGCTCCCGACGTGGCAGGCCCATGGACTTGGATCGCGAGTCCTCCTGCCTCGCTCGACTCGGCGAAGCAAGCTGCGGTGGCCAGTCAAAGCGTGGACCTGATGCCGCTCGGCACCAATGCGGTCACCACGACGCCCGCGATTTTCGTCAGCACCGTTCCCGCTGAACTGATCCAGACAGAGGGACCGCCCAACTTGGTGCCGATTGAAGGAACCGAACTGATGCAAGTGGAAAACAGTGACAATGCGCTCTTCTTCTACGATTCAAACCAGCGCTTTTACCTTTTGATCTCCGGCCGCTGGTTCAACGCGAGCTCGCTTCAAGGGCCGTGGGAATTTGTTCCCTATAAACAGTTGCCAAAAGATTTCGCAAACATTCCTCCGACTCATCCGAAGGCGAACGCGCTGGTCTCCGTGCCCGGCACGCCGCAGGCGAACGAGGCGGTCATTGCGAACTCGATTCCCCAGACCGCCACGGTGCAACGCAATGAGGCGAAGCTGGAGTTGACTTATGACGGCGCACCGCAATTCAAGCCCATTGAAGGCACCCCGCTGCTTTACGCGATCAATACCGCCATCCCGGTCATCGAAGTGGACGCGCACACCTACTACAGCGTGCAGAACGGAGTGTGGTTTGTGGGGACTTCGGCGACCGGACCGTGGGCGGTCGCGACGAGTGTGCCTGTGGTCATCTATAGCATCCCGGCGAGTTCGCCGCTGCATTATGTGACTTACGTGCAGGTTTACGGTTCGACGCCCGACGTGGTTTATGTCGGTTATACGCCCGGTTATCTCGGGACCGAGGTGTGCCCGGACCACGTCGTGGTTTATGGCACGGGTTGGTACTATCCGCCCTACATTGGAAGCTACTGGTTAGGCTCGCCCTGTACCTATGGATTTGGGGCGGGGTTCGCCGACAACTGGGGGATTGGGTTCGGCTTCGGATTTGGCGCCGGCGAATGGTTGGGGACGTGGTGGCATCCGTGGTGGGGGCCGTATGAATGGGGGTGGCGGCACTACTTCGATTACGATCACGTCAGCCTCAATCACGTTAACATTTATCACCACTGGGGGCCGGGCGTCGCGCACGCCGAACACGGGTATGGATTCAACGCGTGGAACGGTCGGGAATGGTCGCGCAATTGGAGCGGCCACTTCAGTCCATATTCGAGCCATGCCTTCGACCATGCCGGTGTCGCGCCTCTTGGCCCCTACCACGGCAATTTCCACGCGCAGGTTGCAGAATCGGCCGTAGTGCCACGTGGATTTGAACAACCCAATTTCCAGGCGCACGTTCCGCCAGCGCCCGTAGCGCCGCGGCCGTTCACGCCACACAATCTCTACGGCGGTAGAGACGGAAGCGTCTATCGCCAAAGCCCGTCCGGCTCCTGGGAACGAAACACCGGCCCCGCGTGGCACCCCGCGCCCGCGGCGCCACGAGCGGAGCTGCAACCACACGCCTTCGGCCGCGCCATGGGCGAACAACGGTTCAACAACTTCCATTCGTTTGGCGGCGGGTTTTCGCATTCCCCAAGTGGCTTTGCCCATCCTGGCGGTGGCGGCGGTAGCCACGTTGGCGGAGGCGGCCATGTCGGCGGCGGCCATCGGTGATCTGCCTTCATTAACAAGGATGAATCGTATGACTACCAACAGTTCAAACCGATGGCTGATCGCGGCTGCAGGCGTCGTGATGCAACTCGCACTCGGCGCGGTCTATGCCTGGAGTGTCTTTCGAATTCCGCTGACCAAAAGCTATGGCTGGACGGTGTCTCAGGTCACACTGGCTTTCGAACTCGCGATTCTCATGCTCGGCTTTGCCGCCTTCGCGGGCGGTTTATGGATGAAGCGGAGCGGCCCTCGCCGTGTGGCTGCCATCGGAGGCCTCTGCTACGGCCTGGGCTTGGTGCTCGCGGGACAGGTGGGAGGCCACTTGGGGCTTCTCTACCTTTCTTACGGCGTGCTGGGCGGCATCGGCCTCGGTTTGAGTTACATCGTGCCGGTGGCGACTCTCATCAAATGGTTTCCTGACAAACGCGGCATGATCACCGGAATCGCCGTCGCCGGATTTGGCGCGGGTGCGCTCATCACCGCACCGGTTGCCCAACATTTGATCTCGTGGGTCGGGGTTTCGCAAACCTTTACCATTCTTGGTTTCACTTACTTCATCGCCGTATCGGGTTCAGCTCTTTTCATGAGAAATCCGCGCGATGACTATCGCCCGCCCGGATGGCAACCGCCGGTCAGCCAGCAACAGCAACGCTCGGACAAGGATTACACGCTGGGAGCCGCTCTCAAGACGTGGCAATGGTGCGGCTTGTGGGCCATTCTCTTTTTGAACACCAGCGCCGGCATCTCGATCATTTCCCAGGCTGCGCCCATGGCGCAGGAAATCACTCATGTTTCGGCGGTCGCGGCCGCGAGTCTGGTTGGAATCATCTCGATCGCAAACGGCGCGGGCCGATTTCTGTGGGCCTGGTTTTCTGATTTCATCGGCCGACGCCGGGTATTTCAAGTGATGTTTCTGGCGCAAGCGATCGTCTTTTTCCTGCTGTCCCGAGTTCACAGCTTCGGAGGACTCGCAGTCCTGGCCTTCATCGTCTTGCTGTGTTACGGCGGCGGCTTCGGCACCATGCCGGCCTTTGCCGCCGACTTCTTCGGTGCGCGAAATGTCGGCTCCATTTATGGGCTGATGCTGACGGCGTGGGGACTGGCCGGCCTGCTGGGGCCGACGCTGATCGCGCACGTGCGCCAGAGCACGGGCTACTACACAGAGGCTCTCGACCTGATCGCTGGAATCATGCTGCTAAGCGCGGCTCTTCCATTCCTGGTCCGTCCGCCGAAACCTTCCACCCATGCTCTTCCTGGGCTGCTCCAAGAACATGCATAGGTCAACTGTCATCCCGTGTTTTGCCGCGTGCGTACGGAAGCTCAGGTCCGGCCTTGGAATCTCGCAAGAGGAACTGGCTGAACGTGCCGATTTGCATCGCACCTATATTGCGGGCATTGAGCGGGGCGCGCGCAACCCCACGCTGCTTACCATTAAAAAGCTGGCCAAAGGGTTGGGGGTTTCAAGCGCAAATTTGTTGTCGGAAGCCAAATGAAATCGTTGATGGAAAGGAATACGTCATGAAAAAACTATGTTTGCTTCTGCTTCTAAGTTTGGCAGCGTCGGCTTGGGCCGAAAATCCCCCGTCGCCAGCTCACTCACAAATAGATAAGCCGGCTCCCGTCAGGGAAAGCGCGCAGGCACATGCTGCTCCGCAGCAGGATCAGAAATCAACAGCGCAAATCGAGTCGCGCGCGCGGAAAACACCGCTCCATGTCGAGAAACCTGCGCCCAACGAGACAGCGCACGGCCACGTCAAAGTGGATGGCATTCTCGTCCAACTGGCCAAAACGGATAATCCATTGCAACTCATCAACCCGGCGGCGCCGGAACGCTACGGTTCAGCAGAAGATAACGTTGTGCGAGATCCTGCCTCGGGCAAAGTCTCAGGCTTGAAATTCCTTGAGTTGCGATTCTGATAAGTTCGGGCAGAACTCCTTTCGATCAATCGGGATATGGGCCAAGAAATCTCTCGCCGTCAAAATGAACCAGATGTCATTCAGGAAGGCTCCGACCGTTTGTGCAAAGAGTCTTGCCCTTATCGGAGGCACGTCTCGCTCAACAACTGAGCCAGGCCCGCCGCACGCGTGGCAAGATCGTCCTTTGGGTTGATTAGAACCTGGAAACTGTCAACGCTGTAATGGAATGAGTGATTTCCTCTTCGCTCGCTCACAGATGTCCATGTCGTTGGCCTTCCACATCGTCTTTGCTGCGTTGGGGATCGGGATGCCGCTGCTCATGGCCATCGCTGAGGGGATGTATCTGCGGACGAAGCAACCGGTGTATCTTGATCTCTGCAAGCGGTGGGCGAAGGGCGCAGCCATTTTGTTTGCGGTGGGCGCGGTTTCGGGCACGGTGCTCTCGTTCGAGCTTGGTTTGCTTTGGCCCGGCTTCATGGAGCAGGCCGGGGCCATCATCGGAATGCCGTTTTCGCTGGAAGGTTTCGCGTTCTTCACCGAAGCCATTTTTCTGGGGGTCTATCTTTACGGATGGAAGCGCGTTTCACCGCTCATTCACTGGCTGTCCGGCGTGGTTGTGGCCATCAGCGGCATTCTCTCGGGCATCTTCGTCGTTACGGCGAATGCGTGGATGAACTCGCCCGCTGGATTCAAAATCGTCGATGGAAAGATTGCGGACATTGATCCCATCGCGGCGATGTTGAACCCCGCCTCTTTTCACGAAGTCGTGCATATGACTTTGGCGGCATTTGTGGCCACAGGCTTTATGGTGGCGGCAGTTCATGCTTTTTTTCTGCTGCGTGACCGGAGCAGCCCTTTTCATCGAGCCGCGCTGGGCCTCGCCCTTGCCGTTGCGTGTATCTCCACGCCCTTGCAAATCCTCAGCGGCGACTTGAGTGCGCGCGCGGTCGCCCGGCTGCAACCGGCCAAGCTCGCGGCAATGGAAGCGCACTATCGGACGAAGGCCGGAGCGCCGCTGGTTATCGGTGGGATTCCGCAGGACCAAACGATGAAGACCGATTACGCCTTGAAGATTCCTCGCGGACTGAGTCTCCTCACCGCGCACGACCCGAACGCGACAGTGGTCGGCTTGGAGGAGTTCCCCCGCGGCCAATGGCCGAATGTCCGGGTCGTGCACTGGTCCTTCGACATCATGGTCAGTTCGGGAATGCTGATGCTCGCGCTGACGCTCTGTGCGGATGTGTTATGGCTGAAATACCGGCTTCTGCCTAATAACAGATGGTTTTTACGCGGTCTGGTTGCCGCCGGTCCGTTGGGATTTCTGGCAATTGAAACCGGATGGGTCGTAACGGAATTGGGACGCCAGCCTTGGATAATTTATGGCGTGATGCGGACTCGCGAAGCTGTAACACCCATGCCGGGACTGGTCGTGCCGTTCGTTATCTTCACCGCGGTTTACATCTTTCTGGCAATTGTCGTTGTGTTTCTCCTGCGCCGCCAGTTTTTAGAAACCGGCAGTCTTGTGCCAGCCCAACCAAGCGGGGTAACTCGTGCTTGAGGTCATCGTCGCCATGTTCATTTTATCGTCGCTCATTGTTTATGCGCTCATGGGCGGCGCGGATTTTGGCGGTGGGATATGGAACTTGCTGGCGTTCGGGCCTCGCGCCAAACGGCAGCGTGAGGCGATCGCGGACGCCATCGCGCCCATCTGGGAAGCCAACCACGTATGGCTAATTCTCGTTATTGTTCTGCTGTTCACCGGATTCCCGAGAGGTTTCGCAACCATGATGACGGCGCTCAACATTCCGACGACTGTGATGCTCCTTGGCATCGTGCTGCGCGGCTCCGCGTTCGTGTTCCGCAAATACGACGTGAAGGATAGGCGCCGGTGGAGCAACGTCTTCGGGATGGCCAGCTTTTTAACCCCCTTTTTCCAGGGGGTCATCCTTGGCGCTTTAACCACCGGCCAAATCCGCGTCGAGCAAGGGCGTGTCCTCAGCGGCTTCATGGCAGGCTGGCTGACGCCATTTGCGCTGTCCTGCGGCGTGTTTGCGCTCGGACTCTTCGCGTTTCTGGCAGCCACTTACCTCACGCTCGACACCCGGGGTGAACCTGGCCTGCAAGACGATTTTCGCCGGCGCTCCTTGTGGTCCGGGCTGGCGCTTGCGCCCATTGCCTTGGTGGTCTTCCTCACTTCCCGACGAGGCGCACCGGCGATGTATTACGAATTGACGCGCTGGTGGGCGCCGGTGCTGCTGGTGTGGACGAGTCTTTTTGCGGGCGCGGCATTGATTGCCCTCTGGCTGCGACGCTTCGTGTTGGCACGGCTTGCCGCGATTGGACAAGTCACCCTCATTCTTGTGGGCTGGGGTTTGGCACAATATCCCAATCTGGTTACGCCTGATGTCACCGTCACTAACGCCGCTGCTCCTGAATTCACCCTGCGCTTATTGGTGATTGCGTTGGGTTTCGGTGCGATCCTGCTGCTGCCGTCGCTGGCTTATTTGTTTTATGTCTTCAAACGCAGGGAGCGTGGGTAAGTTCTACGATCGACAAGTGATGACAACTCGCCACCGGCAATCACATTAACCGGAGCCGATCAGGTTTATTCTTTGCGCTTTCACGCTTGAGCGCGCAAGATGCCGAGCCTTTGCATCTTGGAGATTAGAGTCGTGCGCTGCAACCCGAGTCTGGCGGCTGCGCCTTTCGGGCCTCCGATGACCCAATTGGTTTCAGCGAGCGCCTGGACGATATGTTCGCGCTCGGCATCTTTTAGAGTTACGGTTTTGGGAACGTTGCTTTCTCCGAAAGCCCCCGGATCGGCGACGGACTGCTTCAGTTCGGCCAAGGGCGGTCTCAAAACCTTGCCAGTCGAAAGAATAACCGCTCGCTCGATAAAATTCTGCAACTCCCGCACGTTGCCCGGCCATGGGTAAGTGAGCAGAACTTCCATCGCCTCCTTAGGAACACGATCAACCTTCTTGTTCATGCGATTGGCGCAGAGATCCACAAAGTGGCGTACGAGCAGCGCGATGTCCTCAGGGCGTTCCCGCAATGCCGGCAGGCGCACCGGGAACACGTTTAAGCGATAATAGAGATCACTTCTGAACTCACGGTTCGCCACCATCTGCGGCAGGTCGCGACTCGTGGCCGCCACGACGCGCACGTTCACGCGCGTAGTCACTGTACTGCCAAGCCGTTCAAATTCCTGTTCCTGGAGGACCCGTAAGAGCTTTGGCTGCAACTCAGGGGGAATGTCACCGATTTCATCCAGGAACAGCGTGCCGCCGTTCGCGAGTTCGAAGCGTCCAATCTTGCGCGCGATGGCTCCGGTGAACGCCCCCCGCTCATGACCGAACAACTCGCTTTCGAGCAGTCCCGAGGGAATTGCGGCGCAGTTTACTCTCACGAACGGTTTATCGCGGCGCGAACCGCGGTTGTGGATGGCGCGGGCGATCAGTTCCTTGCCCGTCCCTGTCTCACCGAGGACGAGAACCGTGGAGTTGGTCGGGGCCACGATTCGGACCTGATCGAGCACAGCCCGGAGCGAAGCGCTTCGACCGATAATGTCATCAAACTTATCCTCAGGGCGCACTTGTTCCTCGATGTACATCGGTTCGTCATCGCGCTTCCGTTTCCGGTCGGCCGAGCCTTGAAGATCAGGAAGGATGTCGGCGACGTTTGCAAGTTCTGGAGAGCTCCGCTGCATGTACTGAAGGTTGAAATGACGAAACGCCGCAGGTTTGCTGCTCGCGAGTCCCAAAACGCCGATGCGGCGGTTCCCGATCATCAAAGGGACAGCGCAAAAGGACCTGATGCCTGCTTCCAACAGGGCCCGGGCGAACTCGGGAAAACGCGTTTCTGCCTCCGTGTTGATCGTAAGCGGTTGCTGACGCTCCCACACCCACCCTGCGATCGAATCCTCCACGGGAAAGTCCATGCCGGTCCTGATCTTCGCCGGAAGATCGGCCATCAGCACGTGCAGACGAATGGCCTGGCGAACCGGTTCGTAGAGCCAGATGCACAGGGCTTGAATATCCGGTTGCACGGGGAGGCGCACCGCCAATTCGTACAGCAATCGCGGCAGGCCCTGGTCGAGAGCCAGGGCGTTCGCGCCCTGGCCCGCGAACGTATCACTGCTGGCACCCGAATCCGTTTCATCAGACGTGAGCACCGCTGATCCTGCTCGCTTCCAATCCACCTCTCTCGCAGGAGGAGCGACTAATTTATCAATAGTAGTGGTCATAACTTTCTCCATGGTTAATTGGCTGGGCCTTCGAGCACGGCACGAATTGCGTGCAGCAACATCTCTTTGCTGACGGGTTTGCGCAAAAAGTTAGCCGCACCCGCTCGCAACGCCCGGCATTCCTCTTCCTCGCTGGCTCGGGCGCTGAGGAAGACGATTGGAATCAACCGGCCGGTTTCAGCCAGGCGGCGCTGCAACTCCAAACCGCCCATTCCCGGCATGCGCATGTCGAGCAGCAGGCAGGCTGTCTCTGCCACACACGCCGATTGCAGGAAATCTTCAGCCGACGCGAAGACCTCGGCCCGCAGGCCGGAGTTGCAGAGGAGCCGCCGAGTTGACCTCCTCACCGAGATGTCATCGTCCACGATTGAAACGAGCGGACTTTCAGACGATTCTTCTTTGCGTCCCTCGCTGTCCCTCAACCACAATTTGTTCATGCCTCACAGTAATGGCGTACGCGGGGAGGATTCTACTGTACCTTGGGACAGTGCCGATGGCTGTCCTTTGGGACAGGTAGCTTCTTACTTAAGCGGGCTGGAGGCTCCAAGCTTTTCAGCCATCCGAACGAGATTGGCGAGAGATTCTGCGCGCATCTTTTGCATGATGTGCGCGCGATGAAATTTGATCGTGCGCTCGGTGGTGGCGAGTTCGCCGGCGACCTGTTTGTTCAGCAGTCCGGCGGCAACGAGAGGCATCACTTCGCGCTCACGCGGGGTAAGCTGTTCATAATGCTGGCGCAATTCTCTGGTTTCAGATCGCTCTTTGTGCGCTGATCGGTCCCGCTCGATGGCGGCGCGGACCGCGTCCAGCAGACCACGGCTGCGGAAGGGCTTGGTGAGGAATTCCACGGCTCCCGCTTTCATCGCGCGCACCGTCGTCGGGATATCGCCGTGCGCGGTAATGAAAATGATCGGAATGTGAGTTCCAGATCGGACCAGTTCGCGTTGAAGCTCGATGCCGCTCAACCCTGGCATGCGCACATCGAGCACGAGGCAGGCTGCTCCTTCAGGTCGCGGGTTCTTTAGAAATTCCCGGGCGGAAGTAAAGGTTTGGACCTTCAGTCCGGCTGCTCGGATAAGACGCTCGGTGGAACGACGAACCGACAGATCGTCGTCAACGATAAATACGATAGGCTCGGCCTCGGTCATGATGCGGCATGGCCTGCGTCCGGCAGGCTGAACAAAAAGGTCGCACCGGGTCCTTGGTTCGGCTCAGCCCACAACCGCCCGCCATGAGCTTCAATGATGGAGCGAGAGATTGCCAAACCCATACCCATGCCTTGGGGTTTAGTGGTGTAGAACGCCTCAAAAAGCCGGTCCATTTCCTCAGGTTTGAACCCGGTGCCTGAATCCTGCACGCGGAGCGAGGCCGCACGCATTCCATCCCGTGTTTCGAGGCGCCCGCAAATTGTCAGGACACGCTTCGATTCCTCGACTGTGTTCATCGCATCCATTCCGTTCATCACCAGGTTGAGCAAAACCTGTTGGAGCTGCACACGATCACCTGAGACGGATGGCAGGTCCTCGGGCAAATCGGTGTGGATCGTGACGCGCCGCGCAGCCGACTCATAACGGGCAAGTGCCAGAACATCCTTGACGACATCCCTCAGATCCAGAAGCGACTTCTCGATGGGCGCCCTTTTCGCCAACTGCCTGACATGGAGGATAACGGCGCTCGCGCGATCGGCATCGTCAATTATTTCCGCTAGCGCTTCTCGAACCTCTGCAACGTTCGGAGCGCCCTTGGGCAGGAGGTCGAGACAGGCATTGGCGTTGTTGACGACTGCGGTTAGTGGCTGGTTGACTTCATGGGCGATGGAGGCGGTCAGCTCACCCATGGTGGTCACCCGGCTGACGTGCGCAAGATCCGCCTGCGCCTGCCGTAGCGCTTCTTCGGCCTGCTCGCGCTCGACCGCGATACTCGCGAGATGGGTGATTTGCTCGATGAGTTCACGCTCGTGCGGAGTGGGGCTGCGCGGCTCGCGATAATAAATAGCGAAGGTCCCCAAAACCTTGCCTGTTGAGGAGAGTATCGGCGTGGACCAGCACGCTCGCAGCCCATGACCCAGCGCCAGATCGCGGTAATCTGCCCATAGCGGATCCGTGGCGATGTCGCAAACGATCATTTGCTCTGCGCGGTAAGCGGCCGTTCCGCACGAACCCACGCAGGGGCCGATGACGAGGCCGTCAATTGCCTCCGTGTAGGTTATTGGCAAGCTGGGCGCTGCGCCATGCCGAAGCTGGTTGGTTTTCGGGTCCAACAAAAGGATCGAAGACAGAGAACCGCTGGCCAGTTCTTCGAAGACTCGGCATGCGCCCTCCAGGACAAGAGCGCGAGAATCGCCCCTGGCTATCATCTCAAGAAGCCGTTTCTCGCCGGCCAGCAACACCGCGGCCCGCTTGCGCTCGGTGATGTCCGTCGCGCTACCTACGAACTCCGCCAAATCCCCGGCTGCATTCAAGACCGGATGGCCGACCGTATGGATGTATTTGACCGTCCCGTCCGGAAGAAGGATTCGGAATTCCACTTGGTAATCTGACTTTTCACGGATTGCTCGATCGATTGTCCCCTGCCACTTGGCACGATCCTCCGGATGAACGCGCTGGAGGCGCTCTTCCCAAGCCGGCATGCCCTCTTCTGGATCAAAGCCATATAAGCGATACCACTCCTCGGAAAGATGCGCGGCTTCTCGTCCCGCTACTCGCCAAACCCAACTCCCCGTATGCGTTAACCTCTGCGCTTCCGCCAGATTACTCTCACTTTGCCGCAGCTTCGCTTCTGCCTGCTTGCGTTCCGTGATATCGTTGAAAAGGATGGCGACTTTTCTGTCCCCTGGTTCTCCGACGCGGAAAGCATAAACGTCATACCAACGTTGCAGTTGTGCGGCTTGGTTTTCAAAACGTACGGGTTCACCCGTCAAGGCTATTCGGCCGTAAATTTCAAACCAGCGCTCTTCGTGCTGCGGAGCGATCTCGCGCATTCGCCTGCCTCGAGCGTTTTGAATCCCTGTCTGTTTCTCAAACGACGGATTGACTTCCAGGAAGCGATAATCAATCGGATTATTGTTTCCGTCGAACAGCACTTCGATAGTGCAAAACCCTTCGTCAATCGAATCGAACAGCGTGCGGTACTTTTTTTCCGACTCGCGCAACGCTTCGTTTGCGGTGGTCAGTTGTGCGGTCCGGTCTGTGACGCGTCGTTCGAGTTCCTCCGCGGCGCGCCGCTGCTCGTGCAATTGCCGGGCTTCTTGCAAGGCGACCAGGGCCTGATTCGCCGCCACCCGTAGCAAAAGCGTTTCGGTCGGTGTCGGAAAATCGGCCCGCTTTGAGCCGGCGACCAGGACACCGATTTCATCCATGAGCCCGAGCCGAAGAGGCGCGATCCTGACCTCGCCGTCGTCCGCCGGATTCGGCACGGCCAGAGGTGCATTGGCGGAGCGGTTGGTCAACCAGCAGTCGAGCGCGCGACCGATCTCCTGGGGTTGCGGCGGGGGAGTGCGACGTTGCGTCAATCGGACGAACTCAACGGGCGATCCGTTGATGGAATGGCGCAATCGTGCGTAGGCGAAATTCAGCCGCAGCATGCTCACCAGTACGTCGAGCAACGTGCTGACAATGTGGCCTGGCTCACGGCCGTTCCAGATCGCGGGCAGAGCCTGGATGCTGATCAGGTCATTAATAGAACTTCGCAGCCGCCTGATCTCTTCCTTGCCTTCTTTTGGGTCACCGGGCACATCAATTCGCCGCGGGCTGCAATCCATCGCGAACGTGGCGTTCGCGCAACTCCTGCAAGAACTGCTCCGGAGGAATGAAGAAAGGATTCTCCTGCAACACGCCGCCGAGGATCACCATCGGATGAGTTCGTAACACGCCCATGATAACGTCCCCGCTGAACCGGGTGAGGTCGTAGGTGCAGATGACCGGGTCGCGGCCGCCCTGGTGCATCAGGTTGAACCTCGCCTCGTATTCCATCAGGTCACTCACGCCTTCGTGATCCTCCAGCGCCCACTCCATGTGGGCGACCAGACGGGTGCGAGGAAAACCGCGCTGCCCGGCGGCCACGAGCACGTCCCGCCATAGCGCGAGCATTCGATCCTGGTCGAAGTAGCCGTCCCGGAGATACATTTGCTCCCAGTTGCAAAGTTCGAACTGACCGCTTTCCTCTGCCTCGGCCACGTTGATACCGGCAGAATTTAGCCGCCGAAGGTGGTCATTACGAAGTTTGGGATCAACGACATGGAAGGCTTTTTCGCCGCGCTCAAAGCCTTCTTTGATAAACGGCAGCAGGAGGTAATACTCCTCCTCTGGAGTGCGGAAGAATCCGCAGATGTGCCGATGCGCGCCGAGCTCCGAGCCGGCGAAGCGAATCGGATTTTCCTTGTCAGCACTAGCGACGTTCATGACGGGGTCCTTTCAGTTTTGGAATGGTTGTGCTCGCTGACGAAAAACCCCTTCAGCGTGCGCCAACCTGCCATTGATTTGGTTTCAAGCATGACAGAATGCCCCCCTCGCAGTACACTGACCTTTGGTCCAGGCTCGCCCGGGACGGGAAGCAGCACACGATGAGGGCTATCGGCGGATCGGCAGAACCTGTTGCGACTCCCGCAAACTGTTGGCGGCATACTCGGCATGTTAAAAACCCTCACATATTCGGTGCGTTTGCGCAAGCCCAGCCTCAGCCATTTATTTAGAACCCTGCGAAGAGCCGGTTCATCTCCTCAGGCTCTAACCCGGAATCGGCGTCTTGCACACAAAGGAGGACCACAGGCGCACTCCTGGTGGGTCATGATGCTGAGTCGCGCGACTCCGGTCCACTCGCGCCAGGGTGCTTCGGCGCGGCAGGCAGGCTGAACAAGAAGGTTGCTCCCGGCCCCCGATTTGGCTCGGTCCACAATCGGCCGCCATGCGCCTCGATAATCGAGCGAGAGATGGTCAGGCCCATGCCCATGCCGTTGGCTTTGGTGGTGTAGAACGGCTCAAAAAGCCGCTCCATTTCTTCAGCTTTCAACCCGACACCCGCGTCTTGCACGCAAAGGAGGACCGCAGACGTTCCGGCGGTTGCGTCGTGTTTTCCAAGAACCAACAGAATTCGTGTCTTTTCGGGGACCGAGTTCATGGCATCCACTCCGTTCATCACCAGGTTGAGCAAAACCTGTTGCAGTTGAACACGGTCGCCCAGGACCGACGGCAAATCCTGGGACAGGTCGGTGCGGATGGTGACACCGCGCGCCACGGACTCATAACGAGCAAGCGCCAGAACATCGTTGACGACATCCCTCAGATCCAGAAGCGACCGCTCGACGGGCGTTCTTTTCGCCAACTGACGGACTCGCAGGATAACGGCGCCCGCGCGGTCGGCATCGTCAATGATCTCGGTTAACGCTTCTCGAACTGCTTCAATGTTTGGTGCGCCCTTAGGCAGAAGGTCGAGACAGGCATTGGCGTTGTTGAGGACTGCGGTGAGTGGTTGGTTGACTTCATGGGCTATCGAGGCGGTCAATTCGCCCATGGTGGTCATGCGAGTTATATGAGCGAGCTCGGCCTGCGCCTTTTGCAGCGCAGCTTCGGCCAGCTTTCGTTCGACGTTCTCTGCGTGCAATGCCTCGTTGGCGCTCTTGAGTTCTTGAACTTTTGCAGCCAGATCATCCCGTGCCCGCCTGAGCGATTCTGTAGCGCTCCTTTGTGCGGCGCTCAGCAACCCAACCATTAAGGCTGCAATCGAAAAAAGGACAAGGCGTGGCAGCTCGTTCAAATTCGGCACCAGCGAATGGGTCGGAAGCAGGAAGTAATAATCGAAAGCCAGAACCGAGAGGGCGATGGCGAGCAAGCCTGGCTTGAATCCACCGAACCAGGCGCTGAACATGATGGCGCAAAGAAACAGCGATACGAAAGGAGTGGATTGCCAGTAATGCTCCAGCACCTGTGCGAGGATGACTGCGGACGCAACCGACACAATGGCCACCCCCCACCGGCAGGCAGCCGCTCGCCAACGCCGCCACTGCGAGTCGCCGGTTTCCAAACCCCGGTTTCCAGTTTGAGACGAGCCTGACACGAATGCAGCCTAATCCGCCGCGATAGAGGGGGTCAAGCAACGCGCGAGAAAAGAGGGATTCGGCGAGCACCGCTTTGCCACGGGATTTGCTTTTAAGACTCGCTGGAACGATTGATGAGAAGAAGCTTTGCAGTTGGGTGCGAAACAGCTACGGTTAGAAAAAACAGCGGAAAGGCATTTTTATGGCTGAACGCGCGCAATCACACACACCCGGTCCGAACAAATTACCAGCCCGCTACCTCCAGTTTCAGAAAAGGTATCCCAAAGTTTTCCAGGCTTACGATGCGCTCGGCGCCGCGACGGCCGAGGCAGGTCCGTTGGCCGACAAGACGCGCGCCCTGGTGAAATTGGCCATCGCCGTGGGCGGCCAGATGGAGGGCGCTGTACATAGCCATACGCGGCGTGCCCTCGAAGCGGGGTGTTCCGCGGAGGAAATTTATCACGTGGCTTTGTTGGGCACGACGACGCTCGGCTTTCCCACCATGATGAAAACTTTTTCGTGGGTGGATGACGTGGTGACACAAAAAGAATAAGTCTAAGAACAGTGCTTTAGAATCAGGCCTTCCGGAGACGGAGGGCGTTGGCGATGACGGACACCGAACTGAGGCTCATAGCGGCACTGGCGATCATCGGGTTGAGGAGAATGCCAATTAAAGGGTAGAGAACACCGGCAGCAATGGGCACGCCGAGCATGTTGTAAATAAAGGCAAAGAAAAGATTTTGCCGGATGTTCCGCATAACGAGACGGCTGAGGCGGATTGCCTTGACGATGCCGCGAAGATCGCCTTCCACTAGAGTTATTCCGGCGCTCTCGATAGCGACGTCGGTACCAGTGCCCATGGCGATTCCAACATCAGCAGCCGCGAGCGCGGGAGCGTCATTGATACCGTCACCCGCCATGGCTACGATGTGGCCCGCTGCGCGGAGTTTATTCACTTCCTGATATTTATCCTGGGGAGTCACTTCGGCATGGACCTCATCGATGTTCAGCTTGCTTGCAACACTTTGGGCTGTCGCCCGGTTGTCCCCTGTTAGCATGACAACTCTTAAGCCAAGTCGATGCAACTCGGCGATGGCTTCCGGAGTGTCCTGCTTAATGGGATCCGTTACGGCCAAAATGCCGGCGGCTTTGCCGTCGATTGCGGCGAAGATGACGGTGTTACCGTCAGCCTGTAATTGCTGATCTGCCTGCTCGAGCGAGTGGAGATCGTGGATGCGTTTGCTTTCGAGAAGCCGTCGGTTGCCGACCAAGACCTGGTGGCCCTGAACTGTGCCGGTCACGCCACCACCGGTCATGGAGTCGAAGTGTTCGGTTTCTACAAGAACCAGCGTACGCTCCTTGGCTGCCCGGACGATGGCAGCCGCTAAAGGATGTTCGCTGTGTTGTTCCACGCTGGCGACAAGCTGCAGCAGTTGGCTTTCTTCAAAGCCCTGAGCGGTTACGATTTGAACAAGTTGTGGCTTGCCTTCAGTGAGAGTGCCGGTCTTGTCGACAACGACGACATCGACCTTCTCCAAGGTTTCCAAGGCCTCGGCATTTTTGACGAGGATACCTTCTCGGGCGCCGCGGCCGACGCCGACCATTATCGACATGGGAGTGGCGAGGCCCAGTGCGCAAGGACAGGCGATGATAAGAACGGCGACCGCGTTCACGAGACCGTATGCGAAACGCGGCTCCGGACCGAACATCGCCCAGCCGAAAAAGGTGAGAGCAGCAATCGTGATGACGGCCGGGACGAAATAGCCGGAGATTTTATCGGCCAGGCGTTGAATAGGGGCGCGGCTGTGTTGCGCGCTTGCCACCATGGCCACGATTTGTGACAGAAGTGTCTCGTTGCCGACTCGCTCGGCTCGCATGAGGAACGAACCGGTTTGGTTGAGTGTGCCTCCGGTGACTTTATCCCCAGCGACTTTCCTGACTGGCATGGATTCGCCGGTGACCATGGACTCGTCGGCGCTGCTCTGACCTTCGACAATGACGCCGTCCACGGGAATTTTTTCACCGGGCCGAACGCGGAGGAGATCCCCTTTCTGCACATGAGCGACGGGGACTTCCACATCTTTGCCATCTCGGATTACGCGGGCTGTCTTAGCAGCTTGATTCAACAACGCTTTTATTACCGCACCGGTTCGGCTGCGGGCTTTGGCTTCAAGCATCTGTCCAAGCAAAACCAGCGTGGTGATTACAGCGGCGGCCTCAAAATAAAGTGGAACGACCGAGCCGGTCCGGAAACCGGGTGGAAATGCCTGAGGGAAAAAGAGGGCAGCAACACTAAAGCCGTAGGCGGTACCGACGCCCAGCGCGATAAGCGTGAACATGTTGAGGTGACGATTGCGGAGCGAATTCCAACCGCGGACAAAAAACGGCCAGCCGGCCCAGAGAACCGCCGGCGTCGTAAAAAGGAATTGGATCCATTGGTTGAGGCGCGGTGGAATCCAGCGCACGAGCTGCAGGCCCGGAATGAAGTGCGCCATGGCGAGGAGGAAAACTGGCGCGGTAAGAATAGTGGCAATCCAGAAGCGCAGAGTCATATCTTTGGCCTCGGAATCCTCCTCCTTAGGTTCCCCCGTGACTGCAACCGGCTCAAGAGTCATTCCGCAGATTGGGCAGGAGCCGGGTTGATCCTGGCGGATCTCAGGATGCATCGGACAGGTGAAAATGGTTTTCTGCGCCGGCTTCCACGCGTGATTCTGCTCAACAGCCGGCACGCAGTTGCGACAATCGTCAGGTCGGTCAGAGTCAACGCCACGAAGTTTGCTTTCGACTTGGAGGTTCATGCGTGTAAAGCCTGGACGTTGGCAACGGCAGCGGCGGCGTGCGGCACATTCGTAAAGAGCGGGATGAGTCCTTCCAGCATGGTAGGATGGGTAAAGATGGCGTCACGTAACGCGGTGTAGGGGAGCCCTGCAATCATCGCGATTTGCACGGCCGCCATGACTTCTCCGGCCTCAACTCCGAAGATGGTGAAGCCAAGGATGCGATCGCTCTTTGCTTCGATGAGAGCTTTCATGAAGCCTCGGGTCTCGGAAAGCGTTCGGGTTCGCAATACCGCGACGAGAGGGATTTTGGCGAGTCGATAGGCAATACCACGCTCGTTCGCTTCCATTTCGCTCAGACCGATGCGCGCGAACTCAGGGTCCGTGAACATGCAGAACGGCACCTGGCGTCCGGTGGTCACGCGATGGCCGCCCAGGATATTGTCGCGCACGATGCGGAAATCATCGAAGGCAATATGGGTGAAATGCGGGCTGCCGGCACACTCACCCACCGCCCAGACATCAGGCGCCGTTGTTTCAAGGCGGTCGTTGACCTTCACGTAACCGCGGTCGGTCGTTTCCACTCCGGCCTGTCCCAGGCCAATACCATCCGTGTTGGGCGTGCGACCCGTCGCTGCCAAGAGATGCGTGCCTTCCAGGACGGTTTCTGATCCGTTGCGGTTCGCCGGCAGTTTCACCGATTCACCAGATTTTCCCTCAACACGGGTGATGCGAGCGCTCGTGACCACTTCGATTCCCTCATCCTTGAACAATTCCTGCAGGGCTGCCGAAATGTCCTGATCCTCGCGATGGACCAGCCGGGAGTTGCGCTCAATAAGGGTCACCCGGCTGCCGAAGCGGCGCATGGCTTGGGACAATTCGAGCCCAACATAGCCACCACCCAGGACGAGGAGATGTTCCGGAATGCAGTCCAAATCCAGTGCTTCGGTATGGGTCATGGGGTTCGCTTCGGCAAGACCCGGAATTGGACCGATGGTCGGGCGGGTTCCCGTGTTGATGACGACCCGCTTCCCGTGAAGAAGGCGTATGAGGCCATCGGCAGAGGTAACCTCGATGGTTTTGGGACCAACAAAGCGTCCGGAGCCGATGACCAGCTCGGCTCCACTTTTTTTGTATAAATCGAGATGCATCTCGACCAGCCCGGTGACCATCTTGCGCTTGCGCTCACGCACGGTCGGCATATCGACTTTCCAGTTGTCCTTGATGATTCCGAATTCCTCGCTTCGGCGGAAGTAAGAGGCGACTTTGGCGCTATGGATGACATTCTTGCTCGGGAGACAGGCGATGTTGGGGCACGAACCTCCGATATATTTTCGCTCAATGACGGCAGTCTTCATCCCCTTTTTGGCCAGTGTCCAAGCGATGTATTTGCCCGCTTCGCCGCTGCCCAGGACGAGCAGATCGTACTCTTCCGGTTGAGAGGTTGCTGTATTCACGGATTTAGTCGTTTGTCAACTTCATAGAGAGAGCGCACATAGCCGGCAAGCGCGGCGCTATCTGATTCGGAGATTTGATCCTTCCACACCGGCATGGCTGTACCAGGAATGCCATCACGCAATACTTTGAGAATATAGTCAAAGTCCGGCTGTATCGTTTTGAAATTAGAGGGCGGCGGCGTGAGGGTGGCGGCGGCCGAGCCCTTCCCATCGCCAGTTGATCCGTGGCAAGCAAGACAGTCTTTTTCATACAAGGCTTTCCCGCGCGCTAGAGATTCAGGTACGACAGTGCTGGAATTGGTGGTGGAATGAAATGATTGCACATAGGCCGCCGCCGCACCCAAATCTCGAAGCGGTAACTTGCGCCACGAAGGCATCGGGGCCCCACGCACGCCATTCCAAAGCGTTTGCTGCAGGAATTCATCGGAAAAGCGCGCGGCGGTCAGATCTGTTGGTTTGGGCAACAGCGCTTGACTGGCGACCCCGTTGCCTCGTCCGTCATGACCATGACACCCTGCGCAATTTTCCATAAAGACGACCGCGCCGCGCCGCACAATTGAGTCGTAGTCCTGCACATTGGTGGCAACCTCAAACACCGGAGCGCTTTCCGTCGCCTCCGGCAGAGCAAGGTTTGCTGTGGCTCCCGAGTCGTCATCATCAGAAGAATCGTGCGTCTGCGGCTTGGACCCATTCCCGTCAATGGCATAGAGGTAATCAATGATTTTGCCGACTTGAAACTCGTCGGCCGGAGCGCCGTAAGCCGTGACCATTTTGCGAACGGTTTCCTCCCACTGACGCCGCGAAAAAGGTGGTTGCATCGTGACATAGCGCGCCGAATGACATGTAAGGCATGCCCTCATGAATTCGTCGCGACCCGGCGCGACGGGCATGTTCGGCTCGAAACGCGGCAGCGTTAGGTGACGGACAGCGGTGGCGGTTTGTGCTGCCGCGGATGGGCTATTCGTGGCATTCGAAGACGGAGTGTCAGGACCTCCACCGCCCGCCTGTAAGCTCGCGATGCAAAGCAGCGCCAGTGTTGAACACAAATTGCGAATAAAAAGTTTCACCTCAGAGGACCTCGACTTCTGTTTGTTCAATGACGTTGCGCATGAAACCGCTTCGATTCCACAGAGCGGTCGTTTGCTGTTCTCCCGAGCGATTGAAAGCGCGCACCCTAAAGCGTTGCTTTCCGCTCGCCGCCGGCAGCCAGGGAAGACGCCAACGGCGCCAGGAATATTTCCCGAGCTCCGGATCGAGCTGCGCCATCTGCCAACTCGCTCCATCATTGGTGGAGACTTCGACACGTTGAATTCCATAACCGCTGTCAAAAGCCAGCCCCTGTACTTCAAACGGCGTTCCGCGCTTCAATTGCTCGCCCGGTTCGGGCCGCACGAATAGCGAACGGAGGCTCATGCGACTGATGGGCACCGTCTCGGGGGCGAGATGTTCAGGATCTTCGTTGGCATTGGGCGTGTTCGGAATGCGGTAGGCTTTGTCCATCCAGAAGCCGTGAAACTTTTCGGACAAAACGGTGATTTCACTTAGCGCCTTGACCCAATACGTGGCATACCAACCAGGAACTACGAGCCTGAGCGGATAACCGTTGAGCATCGGCAGCGCGGCGCCATTCATCGCGTAGGCTACCAGCACCTCGCCGTCCCGGGCGTGGTCAATTGCAAGAGCCTTGGCAAAACGGGGCGTGGCGACAATGGGCGCGCGATCCAGCCCTTCAAAACTTACGTCCACTGCGCCCGCCTTCACACCGGAGCGGTCCAGAAGGTCCCGCAAACGCACGCCTGTCCAGCGCGCGTTGCCCATGGCGCCGTTTCTCCATTGCCCTCCCGGGACGCGCGGCTCAAAACAACTGCGGGAATTTCCCGAACACTGGTTTACAGCAATGACGGAAAACGGCTCAAACTGGGTGCGCAAATCGTTCATCGAGAGCGAGGCTGGTTTTTCGACGTGCCCACCGATCTGAAGCCGGAACGCACTCGGATCAATTGAAGTCGGAATGCCTTCCAGGTGCCATCGCACATAGAAGGCGTCATTTGGAGTGAAATCCTCGCGAAAGTAATGCAGCGGCGTCTCGAGTTGCGGGGGACGATCTGTTCTCAGGATGAGCTCAGTCTTTTCCGGAAACGCAACGAGTTGTTCCTGTGGTGAGCTAAGGTTCGGGCCGGCACGGGTCAACCGCGGAAGCATCAGAGCGCCCGCGCCTGCGGCACCAACCACTCGCAGAATCGTTCGCCGGTTTAGCGCCCGGCTAAGGAGTTGAGTTTGAGAACTCATAGCTTGGCTGGAGATTCAATCCCGGTAAGGTCCGATTCGGCGGGATGAAGTTCCGGGGACGTGACCGAGCCCAGGCTTTTTCCGAACGACTCAAGGACGCTGAGCATCGCGCCCAGTGCCCGTCGCGTGTCGTGGCTGCACATCTTTTTGAACATTTGCCATAGATTGAGTGGTTTTTCCTCCCTGGCTTGAGTCAGGCTGTTGGGCACAGCTTTCGCAATGCCTTCGAGCAATTCCGGTTCGAGACTAAACACGACCTTGCTCAGAATCAGAAGATTGCGGGTGGCGATAATCGCTTCCGGCGTTTTCGCTGCGTCCACGACGATCTCGATCACTTTGTCACTGGAGCCGAGGGCGCCCCGCAGAAGATCCAGGACGCCACGGTCGTGAAGACGCTGGAGCAATTCATACCCGGAAAGCAGAGCCTCGGCATATTGCAAGGGCGCGTTTTGCAACCGGGTCTGTAATTCCGCGCGCGGATCGCGCGCCGGCATTTGCAAGGGGATGGGTTGGGCCATATTCGGTTGAGGGTTGATGGTTGAGAGTTGAATCCGGCTCGTGAGGACACTCGCCCCATCGTCGGGAACTCAGGTCCCGTTTCCTCCGTTCGCTTTTGTTTTTGTCGCGTGAAATAACATGGGGCTTCCGGGAACTCGGTACTCCGGGCGTTTCCATTTGCGCTCGACTTCAACGCCACGTTGCGGTGTCCGATGACCAAATCTTGGGTTGCCTCGGGGCAAAGGGCTTTCACCGTTTTCGCCCAGGACCAGCATCCGGACGGACGCCTCCTTGTACGCAGGTGTGTGGGTTACTTTATCTGTAAAGCTGCCGGTAAGCCGATTCACGGGACTCTCCGAAGAGTTCATCGGCATGTAGAGTTCTTTGCCCTGCACCCTGTCGGTCACCAACGCCCGGACCCGGACCTGGCCATAGCGCGAAACCAGTTGGACCCAGGCGCCGGTCTTGATCCGGCGCTCGGTCGCGAGTTCGGGTGAGACTTCCACGAAGGTATCCGGCGTTTGTTCCCGGATGCCGGCACTGCGGTAGGTCATATTGCCTTCGTGGAAATGTTCAAGCAACCGGCCGTTGTTCAAATGTAAATCAAATTCATCATTCACCCGGTCGCTCGGCTCTGAGTATGTCAACGGAAATAGCCTCGCCTTGCCGTCCGGGAAATTGAACTGCTTCTCATACAGCAGCGGCTGGTCGGTGCCGTCTGCTGCGACCGGCCATTGCAAACTTTTGTATCCTTCAAGCCGTTCGTAGGTCACCCCAGCGAACAAGGGTGTCAGCGAAGCAATCTCGGCGTAAATCTCGGACGGATGCTTGAAATTCCAATTGGCGCCGAGACGATTGGCGATTTCCTGAATGATTCTCCAATCGGGCCGGCTGCCCTCCAGCGGTTCGAACACTTCATAGAGCCGCTGGATGCGCCGCTCCGTGCTGGTGAACGTGCCTTCCTTCTCCAGGCTCGGGCTGGCGGGCAGGATTACATCCGCAAACCGGCAGGTGTCGCTAAAGAAAATGTCTTGAACCACGAAGAAATCGAGCTTCGACAGGCCTTCGTCGACAAGATTTTTATTCGAGTCCACGAGGCTGATTTCCTCGCCGAACAAGTACATCGCCTTGAGTTTGCCCTGGTGAATCGCATCGATCATTTCTTTGTTGTCCAGGCCTTTGGTGGAGGGAAGCTTGACCTGCCAACCCGCTTCGAAGCGCGCGCGCACTTCCGGGTCATCGACGAGTTGGTAACCGGGAAGGTAATTCGGCATCGCGCCGTGATCGCTTGCCCCCTGCACGTTGTTGTGGCCGCGCAAGGGGTAGGCGCCGGTGCCGGTACGCATGTAATTCCCGGTCACCAGCAACAGGTTTGAGATGGCGGTTGAGGTATCCGAGCCCATACTGTGTTGCGTGACCCCCATCGCCCAAAGAACACAGACGCCTTCCGATTCGGTGATCATCCGCGCCGCCTGCTTCAGCGTCTCGATGGGCAGGCCGCACGTCTCCGCGGCGAACTCCATCGTGAATGGCTCAAGGCTCTTCTTGTATTGCTCCAAACCGGTCACCCACTTTTCGAGGAACGAAGTCTTGGCTAATCCATTATCCAGAATGTAACCGGTGATGGCGGAAATCCAAACGAGGTCAGTTCCTGGTTTCGGATGGAGGAAGAGGTCGGCGCGTTCCGCCATTTCATGCTTGCGCAAGTCGGACACGATAAGCTTTTGGCCGCGAAGTTTGTGCGCCCGTTTCACACGGGTGGCCAGGACGGGATGGGCCTCGGCGGTGTTGCTGCCGATTATGATGACAAGGCTGGCATTTTCGATGTCCTTGATGGAGCCGGAATCGCCACCGTAACCGACGGTGCGGAACAGACCCATCGTAGCCGGGGCCTGGCAATAACGGGAACAATTGTCCATGTTGTTCGTGCCGATCACGGCGCGGGCGAGCTTCTGCATTAAATAGCTTTCCTCATTCGTGCATTTTGAGGAGGAGATGAAAGCGAGTGAGTCCGGCCCGCTCCTGGCTTTGATTTCCGCCAGCCTGCGCGCCACCAGGCCAAGCGCTTCATCCCAGCTCGCTTCGCGAAACTTGCCGCCCTCGCGAATGAGCGGCTTGGTTAATCGGTCGGAACTGTTCACGAAATCCCAGCCAAACTTTCCTTTGATGCAAGTGGAGATGCCATTGGTCGGGCCTTCCATCGGCTCCACTTTCAGGATCTGCCGATCTTTGGTCCAGACATCGAAGCTGCAGCCCACGCCGCAATAGGTGCACACGGTTTTAGTGCGGCGAATGCGGGATTCACGCATCGCCGATTCGGCCTCCGAAACCTTCAAGATCGCTCCGTAGCCGGTGTCCGGCTCGACGCCCTTGACGATATCAATCATGCCTGCCAACGCAGTCTTCGGCAAAGCGGTGAGAAACCCCGCCTTGCCGACCATGGATTTCTCCATCAACGCATTGCAGGGACACACCGTGACGCAATGGCCGCACGACACGCAGCTCGACTCACCGATCGGTTTCCCGCCATCCCACAGGACTCGCGGATGCGGATCTTCCCAGCGGATCGAAAGCGTCTCGTTGACCTCGACATTTTGACAAGCCTCGACGCAGCGGCCACAAAGGATGCACTGATCTGGATCGTATCGGTAAAATGGGTTCGAGTTGTCCACTTCGTACGGCTTCGTCTCGAACGGAATCTTTTGATGCTCGACGGCCATTAGCTTGGTCGTGTTGTGCACCGTGCAATTCCCGTTGTTATTGTCGCAGACCGTGCAGTAAAGCATGTGATTGCCGAGAATCCGGTCGAATGCTTCCCGTTGAGCGGCGACCGCTCTTGCGGAAATCGTGGAAACGTTCATCCCGGGCGCGACGTGGGTGGCGCAAGCCCTGACCAGTTTGCCGTCCACCTCCACCATGCACGTGTCGCAGGTTTGAATCGGGCCGAGTTGTGGATGATAGCAAACCTGGGGAACTTTCAAACCGATGCGATTGATGAGCTCAATGAGACGCTCGTCGGGCTTCGACTCTCTGGGCGTACCGTCAACTGTTAGATTGATTTCCATCGCGTCGTACCGGGTGCAAGGGCAGTGCCAAGTGTCCGACGGCAACATTCGACGAGCTGAATCCTGTTGCAAAGAGCCTGACTCGTCCGCACTTCAGCGCTCTTGTCAACTCAGCGAATGCAAAACCAAGGTCGTGTTGCCCCGCGTTCACACGACGCTCCTTCGACGCGCTGTCGAACGCCCGACGCCGTCGCCGTTGTGCCGGCGGCATAAATTTTCGCATCAAGTTTATTGCTCGCCCCGCAAACGCATTGCGGCGCGGCTGTTGCGAAGACCGGGGAATCCGCCGGCAACGACTGGCATCGCTCCTGCAAGACCAGGAGGTGAAATGAATACGTTGGAACAACCGTTGAGAGACAGTCACGAGGACCTGATGGTTAATGAGCCTCGGAATTCGCGCACGGCGTCGCGAACGCCAGGGAGGGCGCTCAGCCTGTTTGCGCGAAGGAGACGCTGGGAATTCCGGGCGTTGGCTTTCGTGATCCCTCTCAGCGGTATCGCGGTTCTCGTTCACTTGCTGCGATCTGCGCTCGGTAGCCCCCCTCTCACACGTCAGGAATTCGAGGGCTTGGGCATCATGGTCTGCGCGTTGGCCTACATCGGGATTTTTCTGTGGCGACTGAGCCGCGCTTTGGAGCGGGACGCTGAGCGAGTTCAGCACTCGAAAAACCCAGTGGAGATTTCGTCGACCGTCGCGAGAGAAATGAACACAGGAAAATGATATGTGGATCGTCCGCTTAGCTCTCCGTCGTCCTTACACGTTCGTCGTGGCGTCGCTGCTTCTTCTTTTGCTGACGCCGTTCGTCTTGTTGCGCACGCCAACCGACATTTTTCCGTCCATCAACATTCCCGTTGTCAGTGTCATTTGGCAATACACTGGCTTGAGCGCAAAAGAAATCGAGCAACGAATGGTGTACACCGACGAGCGAGCGCTCACCACAACCGTCAACAACATCGAGCACATCGAATCCACCTCCTACGATGGTGTGGCCGTCGTAAAGGTTTTTTTCCACCAGGGCGTTTCGCCGGATGCCGGTGTGGCCCAAATCACCGCGGAATCGCAAACCATTCTGAAACAACTTCCGCCTGGCACCACCCCGCCGTTGATCATCCAATACAACGCCTCCACCGTTCCGATTTTGCAGTATGGCATCAGTAGCAAAACACTCTCGGAGCAACAGACATTCGATCTCGCTCTGAACACAGTGCGGGTCGGCCTCATCAGCGTGCCCGGTGTTGGTGTTCCTTATCCGTATGGTGGCAAGCAGCGAGTCGTTTCGGTGGACCTAGACCTCAAAGCCCTCGAGCGACAGAACCTTTCGGCGCAGGACGTCGTGACTGCCATCAGCGCCCAGAATCTGGTTTTTCCGAGCGGCACGGCAAAAATCGGCGTCAATGAATATCCAATTGATCTGAATACCAGCCCACGGCTTATTACGCGGTTGAACGATTTGCCGATCAAAACCGTGGAGGGAGCCGTGATCCGGGTCCGTGACGTCGCGCAGGTCCGCGACGGATACACGCCGCAACAGAATCTGGTTCGTCAGGACGGATTGCGCAGCGTCTTGCTTAGCGTCCTTAAGAACGGCACCGCGTCCACACTCAGCGTTGCTAACGGAGTCAAAGCGGCAATGGCCAACGTCAAGAACATGCTCACCAGCGACGTGCAAATTAAACAATTTGGTGACCAATCTCTTTTCGTGAAAGCCGCCGTCAGTGGCGTCGTGAGGGAAGGCGTCGTCGCCGCGGCATTGACGGCCGCAATGATCCTGCTCTTCCTCGGCTCATGGCGAAGCACGCTCATCATCGCCATTTCGATCCCGCTTTCCGTTCTGGCATCCCTGGCCATTCTCAGCGCCATCGGAGAAACCATCAACCTGATGACGCTCGGAGGTCTGGCCCTGGCGGTGGGTATCCTGGTGGACGACGCCACGGTGACCATCGAAAACGTCGAGCGCCACTTGAGGGCCGGCGAAAGTCTGGAGAACGGCATTTTGACCGGCGCCGGAGAAATCGCGCTGCCAGCGATGGTATCTACCCTCTGCATTTGCATCGTTTTTGTTCCGATGTTCTTTCTCACGGGAGTCGCGCGATTTCTGTTCGCGCCGTTGGCAGAGGCCGTCGTGTTCGCGGTACTGGCTTCGTACGCGTTATCCCGAACTCTCGTGCCAACTCTGGTGATGTGGTTCGAACGGAACGTAAACCACAAGGAGCACACAAATGCGGCCCAAGTCTCGACCTGGATTCGCCCGCTGGTAATTTTCCAGGGCGGCTTTGAAAGGAGGTTCGATCGGTTTCGGCAAAGTTATCAGAAGTTGCTGGGCACAATATTCGACCATCGCCTGCTGTTCGCGGCCCTCTTTCTTGCCTTCTGCGTTTGCTCGTGGCTGCTGGTTCCGTTCCTTGGGCAGGACTTTTTTCCCAGCGTGGACGCGGGCACGTTTCGCTTGCACGTACGTGCCCATAGCGGCACTCGCCTCGAGGAGACCGCCGTGTTGATAGATCACGTCGAAGAGAGCATCCGCCGTGAAATTCCGGCCAAGGAACTTCAGGGGATTATTGACAACCTCGGCATTCCCATTTCCGGCATTAACCTCAGCTATAATGACAGCGGCACCGCCGGACCTGCCGATGCAGACATCATGGTCTCCTTGAACACGGGGCATCGGCCGACGGCTGACTACGTCCGAAATCTGCGGCTTGCCCTGAATCGCGACTTTCCTGGCGTGACGTTTTATTTCCTCCCGGCAGACATCGTCAGCCAAACCATTAACTTTGGGCTGCCCGCTCCCTACGACATCCAGGTGCTCGGACGAGACCTGGCAGGCAATCAGAAAGTCGCCGCTAGCATTGCAGAAAAACTTCGACATGTTCCCGGAGCGGTGGACGTGCGGGTTCAGCAGCCGGGTGATTTGCAGCGTCTTGAGTTCGCCATTGACCGGACCAAGGCCTCGGAACTGGGGCTTTCCGAACGCGACGTCGCCAGCTCGGTTCTGCTCAGCTTGAGCGGCAGCGGCCAGGTGCAGCCGGCATACTGGCTCGATTCCAGCATTGGAGTTCAATATCTCTTGAACATTCGCGCACCGGAATATCGAATGACTTCACTTTCCGATCTCAACTCAATGCCGGTGAGCGCTGGAATTCCCGGCAGTGGCAACGAGCAGTTGCTGGCAAACGTCGCCTCGTATTCCCGCGCCAATAGTCAGGCCATTTACTCGCACTACAATGTCATGCCAGTAATTGATGTCTTCGGCGGGGTCGGCGGGCGCGATCTGGGCGGCGTGCTCAAGGACATCAAACCCATTCTCGCCGCGACGCAAAAATCCCTGCCGCATGGCAGTTCCATTGTGCTGCGCGGACAGGCGGAGACGATGCGCTCCAGCTTCCTTGGCCTCAGTGTCGGTCTGGTGATGGCGGTGGCGCTGATTTATTTGCTGCTCGTCGTAAATTTTCAGAGCTGGCTTGATCCGTTCATCATTCTCACCGCGCTGACCGGCGCGCTCGCCGGTGTCATCTGGGGATTATTTCTTACCGGCACAACTTTAAGCGTCCCGGCCATGATGGGTGCGATTATGTGTCTCGGCGTCGCCACGGCGAATTCCGTGCTCGTGGTCACCTTCGCGCGCACCAACCTCCAGGAAGGAATGACGCCGCTGAAGGCAGCATGGGAAGCCGGCACAGGTCGCTTGCGTCCGGTACTCATGACCGCGCTGGCGATGATCATCGGCATGGTGCCGATGGCTCTCGGCCTGGGCGAAGGTGGCGAACAAAACGCCCCCCTCGGTCGCGCTGTGATTGGCGGCTTGGTCCTCGCCACGGTCGCCACCCTCTTTTTCGTCCCGGTTGTATTCAGCGTTCTGCACCGAAATGTTCCGGCGCCCAAAACAAACGAATCGAACGAGCCAACACCATCACACGAGGTTCTGCCCACACCGGCTCACGCGTAAGGATTTTATTCATGAACTCTGATGAACTAAAACACAACGAAGTCGCCGAGACCCAACCGAACGGGGAGCACGCAGTCGCTCCCCAAGGGTCGGCAAGCCCAGGGGCAAACCGCCTTTTGGCCTACCCTCACCAATCCGCTGCCCCGGCAGAATCACAGGATAAACCTGGAGCGAAGTCGCCGTCCAAACGCGCACGTATCGCCGGAGCCATTATTCTGCTGGTAATCATCGGAGGACTCGCGCTCGGCTTCCTGCCGCGCTGGCGTCAAAGCCGTTCGACTCTGACCGATACGAGCCAACTGGCAATTCCATCTGTGTCGGTTGTTTCGCCGACAACAGGAACGGCTGGTGGCGGTCTTGTGTTGCCTGCGGAGGTCAAGCCCTGGCTCGAAGCCTCCATTTATGCGCGAGCCAACGGGTACCTAAAAAACTGGGTTGCGGACATCGGCGCGCATGTGGAGGCAGGCCAGTTGCTCGGCCTCATTGAGACACCGGACCTGGACCAGCAACTCGCGCAAGCTCGTGCAGAACTTGATCTGGCTCAAGCCAATCTGCATCTGGCCCAAACCACCGATAACCGCTGGAAAGAGTTGCTGAAAACTGCGTCGGTGTCCGAGCAGGAAGCCGCGCCAACGTGCGGCGACTGGAAGAGCTGGTCTCGTTCCAGCGCGTCGTCGCTCCATTCGCCGGCACCGTCACCATCCGCGCTGTGGACGTGGGGGATCTCATCGTGGCCGGGAGCGGTGGCAAGCAACTGTTTCATTTGGCGCAAGCGGACAAACTCCGTGTTTACGTCCGCGTGCCGCAAACGAGCGCAATCGGCATCGCGCCCGGGCAGGCTGCGAGCCTTACAATTCCTGAGCTGCCTGACCAGCCATTTCCCGCGAAGGTCGTGACGACTTCAGAGTCCATTTCGACAACTTCGCGCACGCTCCTGGCGCAACTTGAGGTTGATAATTCACAGCATCGAATCCTGCCCTACAGCTACGGCGAAGTGCGGTTCGAGGAAAGCAAGGCGAACCCGGCTCTGACTTTGCCTTCCAATACTTTGCTGTTTCGCGCGGAAGGTCTGCAGGTCGCTGTCGCGAGCGCCAACGGGGTGGTCGAATTGCGGAAGGTACAGGTGGGTCGTGATTTCGGCCAAACGGTCGAGATTATCACCGGTGTTACCGCGGCAGATCGTGTCATCACTAATCCCTCCGATTCCCTTGTCACCGGCGTCAAAGTACGCGTTGCCGAATCAGCCAGCGCTGTCGCATCGAAATAACGATCAGCCTCGTGAAAAATTCCCGAAAATTCTTGAGTGCGACGCTGAGATGCAATTCTCGCCTGGGCTTTTCATTGGTCGCCCTGGCCCTGGTCGCCGGTTGCGCGGTCGGCCCGGCTTACAAACGTCCCGAAGCGACGACCATTCCGACGTCGTACGCATGGGCGGCGGCATCCTACGCTGGCGCGACAAACGGTTGGAAAGTGGCGGAGCCTCATGGCCAGCTTCCCAAGGGCAATTGGTGGGAGATATTTGCCGATCCGGAATTAAGGGAGCTTGAAAACCAGGCTGCCGCCGCCAATCAGCAACTTAAAGCGGCCTTCGCCCGCTTCACCGAAGCGCGCGCGCTGATGGATGCGACTCGGTCGCGTCTCTTCCCGGACCTCTCGATCTCGGCTTCGTACACACGTCAGCGTAGCTCTGCGAATACTCCGTCACGCACGACAGGCAATGCCTTCGGCAGCAGCAGCACGTTCAATGATTTTTCGGTCCCGTTGAGCCTGGGCTATGAACTCGACCTCTGGGGCCGCGTCCGCCGCAGCGTGGAATCCGCCCGGGCCCAGGAACAGGCCAGTGCTGATGATCTCCAGGCAGTCAAACTCGCAATTCAGGCCGAAGTCGCCGTTGATTTTTTCAGGTTGCGCGCCTTGGACTCCGAGAGCGTATTGCTCCGTTCAAATATCCAAGTGTTCAGCAAATCCCTTGAGTTAACCCGCAATCGCCGCGCCGGCGGAGTGGTTTCCGACCTGGACGTCGCGCAGGCCGAGACGCTGCTCAAGACCACCCAGGCCCAATTGCCGGCCGTGGCCCTGCAGCGGTCCCAGTTCGAGCATGCCATTGCTGTACTCGCTGGCCAAAATGCTTCCACCTTTCATCTGCCAGAGCGCACGCTGGCTTCCGGGTCTCCGGTCATCCCGCCAGACTTGCCGTCCGAATTGCTTGAACGCAGGCCGGATATTTCGGCTGCCGAACGCCGTATGGCCGCAGCGAACGCTAATATCGGCGTCGCCAAGGCTGCTTTCTTTCCCACCGTTCGATTGAACGGGCTTGCAGGCTTTGAGAGTATTGATGCTGGCACACTATTCAATTGGCCCAGCCGCCTGTGGGCTGTCGGACCGTCCATAACCCTGCCGCTGTTCGAGGGCGGCAGGCTCCGCGCAAATTTACGTTTCACGCAGGCAGCTTACGAGGAGATGATCGCCAATTACCGTCAGACTGTCCTGACCGCCTTTGCCGATGTGGAAGACAATCTCGCGGCGCAAACCCTCCTGGCCGGCCAATACCAAACCGAAAGTGAAGCGCTCACCGCCGCCCGCAAGCAACTCGAGGTCGCCAACAATCGCTACCGTGACGGCCTGATAACGTACCTGGAAGTCGCAACGGCGGAAAACACAGTGCTGAACATCGAGTCCACCACGGTGCAACTCCGGGGGCAACAACTCATGGCCGCCGTGACCCTCGTCAAAGCCCTCGGCGGCGGATGGCAAGAGACGATGAGGCAATAATCAGTCGGATTAAGCTCTTGAGAATTTGGAACGCACAAAAAAACAAAGAGACATCATGAATACAAACACACTCGAACACATGCAAACGAAACAGCTCGGAGATTCGGATTTGTCTATCACCCCCGTGGGCTTTGGCGCATGGGCCATTGGCGGTGCAGGCTGGGAATTCGCCTGGGGCGAACAAGACGACACAGCGTCCATCGCCGCCATCCATCGCGCGCTCGAACTGGGCGTCAACTGGATTGATACCGCGGCGGTTTACGGCATGGGTCACTCCGAAGAAGTCGTCGCGCGGGCATTGAAGACGTGGCCGGGCAAGCGGCCTTATGTTTTCACCAAATGCGCTTTGCGGTGGGACGAACGCGGCCAGGTCCGTCACGTCCTTTCAGCGGACTCCATTCAGCGCGAGTGCGAAGAGAGTCTGCGCCGGTTGCAGGTCGAAACGATTGACCTCTACCAAATCCATTGGCCCGTCGAAAATGCCGCAGAAGTGGCGGAAGGCTGGCAGGCAATGAAGCAGCTTCAGAAGCAGGGCAAAGTCCGCTGGATCGGCGTCTCCAACTTCAATGTTGAGCAGATGCAGCAGGCCCGAGGAATTGCGCCGATCACTTCGTTGCAGCCTCCCTATTCCCTGATCCGCCGCGAAATCGAGGAAGCGGTTTTGCCTTTCTGCCGTTGGGAAGGAATCGGCGTCATTGTCTATTCGCCGATGGCTTCGGGGTTGTTGACCGGAGCGATGACACGGGAACGCGCCGCCAGCCTGCCGGCGGGCGATTGGCGAAGCCGCAATCCTGAATTCCAAGAGCCAAAGCTTTCGCAAAATCTCGCGCTGGTCGAACGGTTGCGCGAAGTCGGCGCGCGTCATGGGCGCTCGCCCGGACAAGTCGCCATCGCGTGGACGCTGCGTCATCCGGCCGTGACCGGAGCGATTGTGGGAGCGCGCAGCGTACGTCAAGTTGAGGAGAGCATGGCTGGCGCGGACTTTCCACTGACGCCGCAGGAGATCGTGGACATCGAAGGGGAGCAATACAAAGAACTGGAACTTGCGCAAGCCGCTACCTGAGGAAGGAACGATATGGAAATGAAAATCGGTTTCATCGGCCTTGGCATCATGGGAAGCCGCATGGCCGCAAACCTGCAAAAGCACGGCTACCCGCTCGTTGTCTTCAACCGAACGCGAAGCAAAGCGGAAAGCCTGTCGGCGAACGGTGCGGAGTGGGCCGCCTCGCCGGCAGCAGTGGCCGGGCAGGTGGAGGTGTTGTTCACCATGCTGGCTCATCCGGAAGCGGTAAGGGAGGCCGCTTTGGGCAAGGAAGGATTCCTCGCGCACCTTCCGCCGGATGCGTTATGGGTGGATTGCAGCACCGTCAACCCATCGTTCTCGAAACAAATGGCAGCGGAAGCGGACACGCGGGGCGTTCATTTTCTGGGCGCGCCCGTGTCTGGCTCGAAGACCCAGGCAGCGGATGGCACACTGATCTTCTGGGTGGGCGGCGCGGCGCTCGACCTGGTCACGTGCTGGGAGTTGCTCAATTTCATGGGCACCAGAATTATTCACGCGGGCGGACCAGGGATGGGTGCAGCGCTCAAATTGGTCATCAACCAACTGCTCGGCACAACCATGGCGGCCTTTGCCGAGGGCATTGTCCTGGGCCAGGCGCTCGGATTGACCCGTGAAGTGCTGTTCGAGTCATTGCTGGGCACGCCTGCAGCCGCGCCCTTCCTGACGGCCAAGCGCGAGAAAATTGAAAAAGGAAACTACGCAGCGGACTTCCCGTTGCGCTGGTTGCAGAAGGATTTGCACCTGGCCGCGGTGAGCGCTTACGAGACCGGCGTGGCCATGCCTTTGACGAATGTGGCGAAGGAAATCTATCGCTTCGCAATTCGGGAGGGAGATGGTGACAAAGACTTTTCGGCCATTTACCACTACCTTGCGCGGGACTACGACGTTAAGCCGAACGGCAATGGACACCTTGACCAGTCTGATGCTCTACGGGACCGCCTTCAAAGGACCGAATGTTTATGAACCCTGCCATTAACTACCGAAAGGCTGCATGAGTCGGGCGTTGGCTTCACCTCGGCCAAGTTTTATGGCCATACAGGCGGCGCGGACCGGAGCGGCCCCAAAGATGCCGGTGCCGTTTGAAGCGCGGGCTTCCATGAACCTCCGAATCTCCAAAGGCGAAACTGCACGAAGCACCTTTAACCTCCAGTAGAATCTCCAGTAAAATGATACTGGAGGGATAGTGAAATGATGGTAAGGAGATCGTCTGAGGATAATGCAGGAATAGCTAAAAATGGACTTGCACTTGCTGTTTTACCGGTATAATACTGGGAAAAATTGAGGATCCGGTTGTTCGATAAGAACTTACGTTGATGAGACGCGGGCGCGGAAGAACGGTGAACGGAAGTTCGATTCCGACCCTCGCCTCAAACTCAACCAAATTTCTCGTCTGAATTGAGGGTTCCAGAGCGACGCGCACGTAAAGTCACTTCCAGAAAAAGCTCCAGAAGAATGCTAGTGAAGGCACACTTGTCGCTTAGTGGCAAATAGTGGAAGAATAGTCTTGATTCCCGAATGATCCGGGATAAAATCTCCTCAGATTTGCCCAGTATTTATGGGGTTTACTGGTTCGAGCCCTACCTCTGGAGCCAGTTTAAAGGAGGTGTCAGAAGGGCCAGTTGATGCCGACCATGAAGAAAAGGCCCGCGCCGAGCTTCAGCCGCGCTTCCCGTCCGGCGTTGCTGAATTTGCCGTCGCCCAGGGACATGAATTGCACGCCGGCGAAAATCTCGCCGTGTTCTTCGACGCGGAACAGGGCGAGCGCGTTCGCGTAGCCGCCGTACACGGTCTCGGTTTTGCTGAACCGGCCGACGTTGCGGGCGATGCCGCCATTGGCAAAGACGTCGGTTTCGTTAAATCGGTAATCGCCGCTCACGAGGCCGACCGCCGGTCCGCCGCTGACACTGACGCCCACGCGCGGATGCAATTGCCAATACAAAGTTGGGCCAAGCCGCAAGTCGTAGAGGGTGACATCCAACGTCCGCGATCCGGTGATGGTGCCTATAGCGGTGTCGGGTGACAGCGCGGTCGCCACGTCGGAGATGGTCGGGCCGAGGCCGCTCGGGCCGCCGTTGTAGGGAGCGGTCGGCAGGACGATGCCGCCCGCGTTGAATTGATGCACGGTGCGCGTGAACGTGGCGGATAAGTTCCGGTTGTCAGAGATGGCCATGGGCAGGAGACCAAAACCCAATTCCCAACCGACCCCGGCTGATCCCAAATGAGCGAAGGTCTCGCCGTAGGCCAAGTCGAAACCGGTGTACGGCGCGTCGCTTGCGCGGCTGTTGCCGCTGGGGAGGTTGAAGGAGTTGGCGCTGTGAAACGTCAATGTCTGCGCGGTGGACGGACCGCCGATTTGGCTGGCGCTGTTGTAGCCCCAATAGGACGTGTAGCCCTGGGCGTTGCCGGTCTGGTCCACCCGCACGTAGCCGTCATCGTAGATGTGATCGACCCCGCTCACGCCGGGAAGCCCCGGTTGGCTGCCGGAGACGCTAAATAATCCGCGCGTGCTGAAATCAGCGTGAATGTTGAGGCCCAGTTGCACGCCGGCGCGAAAGTGTCGCGTCCAATCGTTCGTGCGGCCCGCGTCCTCGGCCGCCTTCGCGGCAGGCGTTATGAAGGCGGCTCCGGCGAGGACGATCAGGCAGCGCGATTTTAGTGGAATCATAAGTTGCCTCTGATGGCAGAAATGAAGGTTCGCGGCTGCTCTTTCATTGCGTCTGGACCACACGATAGAAACGGTTGGTGCAGTCAGTCAATCGGCTGATGGTTTTGGGCGGGCCGTCGTCGATCCATTGCACCCGGTCCGCCGGCGCGACGATAGTTGGCTGCGCCATGAGCGCGTTGGTAAAACTCACGTTGTCACTGTAAAGGATGCGGTAGGCCCGACCCGGCACGGATTGGAATTCAATGAGCAGCCCCGAGGGAAGATTTGTGCAAAGAGTGATGGGCACCAAGTTGTTCGTCGGCGCGGTCAAATCGGCCCTCGGAACCCCGTAGGCGCTCAGCATGGGATCAGGCACGGGGAGGCGGGTGGGGATGAAATATTCCAACACCAGATCGACGCTCTGGTTGGTGTCCAACGCGTTCCCGTAAACGACGAACGGATTACCGTTGTTTGTTCCCACCGCATTGAACAGCCAATTGGTAAGCCCCGTCAATACGACCCGCGCGGAGGCCACGGCCGCTGTTCCGACATTGGTTATCCGGAGGGTCTGTTCCAACAGCCCCGTCTGCGGATTGAAGCGTTGCGTCGAGGTAATGGACGCCGTCAATTGGCCGAGGATGGGTGCTTCGACATCCACCGTTGCCGAGGCGGAATCGTTGGCCGCGTTGGTGTTGAGCGAGCCGGTCGCACTGACGCTGGCGGGCAAGGTCAGCATGCCGGCATTGGTCGGCTGGATCGTCACCTGATAGGCGGCCGAAGCGCCGCTGGCCAGCGTACCTACGCTGAACAACAAACTGCCATTGGTAGAGGTGAAGACTGCGTTGGCCGGCGCTACGGCGCGCAACAGCACGCCTGCCGGAAGAGCATTACTGAGGGCGACGCCGGACGCGGCATCGGGACCCAGATTCGTTGCCGTGAGCGTGTAAGTAACCCAATCATCGACGATCGCTGTCGAGTTGGTGGGGGTCACCGTCACGCCAAGATCGGCACGCGCGGAAAAGACCTGGATCACCAGGTTGGTCATTGCGGTCATGGCGTTCGCGGCGGCCACGCTCACCGCGTTTGTAATCAGCCCGGCGGCCGTGACGCGCACATCGAGGCTGAGGACCGCGAACGAGAGATCGGCGAACGAGTCGATCTGAAACGTCACCACGCCGGCGCTGTTCGTGAAACTCCCGCTGCTGTTGCTGGCCGAGAGGAACACCGCCGACGCCGGCAGCAGATTCGTCACCATCACGTTGCTGAGCAACCGGCCCGAGTTATTCGTCACCGTGAGGGTGTACGTCAGCGTGTCGTTGACGGCGAGCGGATTCGGCGAGCCGCTCGCGCCAAGGCCAAAATCGGCCGCCTCCAAGCTCACCGTGCCAATCACAATGGCCAGAAATAATCTTCCAAGGAGCCTGCTTCCGGAGTTTCCCATAACCGGATGCCTCATTATGACAGGCGCGTTCCCAAGTCAAGGCGATTTTGGGATGCTGGGAGGTTGAAACGTTTGGGGTTGACTGCCGCTCGGTCCGGAGGCGATAGTTTGTTGGGCGCTGCGAACGTCCGAGGCGCGGGAAAATCGTTTCCGCGCGGATATTCCGTGAGCAAGAACAACTTTTCATTGCGAACCGAACTGCAAGTTTAAAACCGGGGGGAGCATGTTAACCGTTGATCAAGCCAGAGCTGAATTGCTGGAGCTGTTGAAAGCCAAGTCGGTGTTTCACGGGGAGTTCACCCTCGCTTCAGGAGCCAAGAGCCAGTTCTACGTGGATTGCAAACTGACGACTTTGGACCCCAAAGGGGCGTCGCTGGTGGGGCAACTGATGCACGCGCTCATCCGAAAAGAGGAGGCGGCCAGAAACGCGCGCATCGACGCGGTCGGGGGCTTGACGATGGGGGCGGATCCAATTGCCCTGGCGGTGGCGATGTTCTCCTTCGCGTCCAAGGACACGCGGCCATTCCAGGCCTTTTCCGTCCGCAAGACGGCCAAGGCGCACGGGCAGGCCAAGCTGATCGAGGGCAATTTCAAGCGCGGCGACACGGTGGTCGTGATTGATGACGTGGTGACGCGCGGCGAGTCCACGATGGCGGCCATCCAAGCGGTGGTGAACGAAGGAGGCAAGGTGGCGTTTGTGGCGGCGCTGGTGGACCGGCAGGAGGGCGGCCGTGACAAGATCGAGGCGATGGGGTATCGCGTCGTTGCCCTGTTCAATCGCGAAGAGGTGCTTGGGAAGAATGCCGACTCCCGCCGGCCAACGGATTGCGCGGTGGCGTGACCGGAACGATTGCCCGAGGAGAACCGCGACCGACTCGGCGGAGTGCAATGCGCTGGCGCAAGAGACGCGCCACCTGTTGCACTTCTTCGCTCAGAAAAATGTTTTCCAGGAGATCGCCGAGGGCGACTGATTTGCCGAGTTGCGCCTCGCGCGTTGATTTTCAGCCTTTCAAATGCGATGCACTCGTGGCATAGTTCGACCATTGAAGCAGCTACCGCTAACGCAGATCAAACGTCGCTGGACGAAAAAGATCGGACAGTCCCTCAGCTCGGCCACATTTTTATTCGGGGCCACGCTCGCCCTCCATGTTCTCGTCGGTTGTATGTCGGTGGACGTGGAGGATCGGCAGTCCGTCTCCAGGCTGAACACGGAGTTTTCCGGGACGATCATCGATGGTCGCTCCTCGAAGATCAAGTCGCAGCTCCTCCCTGGCTTGGGAGAACAACGGTTCGTCTCCAAGCCGAACATGGAGTTCTCCCGGTCGGCGGTCTATAGTTATTCCTCGAAGATCATGCCGCAGATTCAGCCGGGCCTGGCGGTTTCCGGCGGCGCGCAGGCGAGTACTTGCACCTCCTGCCGGTAGCCGCCGCGCATGAACGGTCTGAGGCGCGCGTGGACTTGGGCGGCGGCCATCGCGGGGACGACCGTGGCGCTGGCCGGCTCGGTCCCATCGGCCTGGGCCGAAGCGGCGCCCGCCTTTGACCTGCCGCGCCGGGGGACTGGCGAGCGCGTCCGGCTGGAAGACTTCGCCGGGCAAATCCTCGTGCTGGATTTCTTCGCCTTCTGGTGCGCGCCGTGCGAGCGGGCGTCCAAAGAGTTGGAAACCGGCCTGCAGCAGTTCTACGCCCTCCGAAAGGGCAACCCGCGCCGCCCGCCGGTGCGCGTCGTGTCGGTGAACATCGAAAAGGACTTGCCCGGCCGGACGGAAGAGTTTCTGCGGCGGACCGGGGCGAGCTTCGTGGCGAACGATTTCTCCGGCTCGTTGCTCAAGGAATTGGGCAGCGCGGGCATTCCGTTTTTGGTGATTGTCGATGGCTCCGGCTCGCGTCCGGGCGCGCCACGCTTCGAGATCGTCTATAAACACGCCGGGTTTGAAGGCACGGGCAAGCTGCGGCAAATCATCGACGAGCTAGGGGGAAGCGCCGACGCGGGGAAACTCGGCCCGCCGGGCGCCGAAACGCGTGGCGGCGGACCGCCGCTGGTTCAGATAATTGAGGCGGACTCGGAGTTCGTGTTCGCTTCGGACATGTTCCTGACCGACAGCAAGCTCCGTTACGGCCAGGAGAAAGGCGGCACGCAATGGGACGCGGCCTTTGCCTACGCCTCGTTCGACATGGATTACCGTCCGTTTGTGTTCGACCCCTTCGGCTTTGACGAACATTTGCACAAAGAGCGCATGAGCGGCTTGGTAAATGTCCGGCAGCGCCTGCTGCCGCCGCTTACCTTCCTGGGTTCGGCCGGAATCTACGATGGTTACCCCGATTATCGCCGCGTCTGGATCGCCAACTTTTATCGCCAGAAATACGGCCTCCCGCCCAAACCGGGCTACCTTGCGCCGGATCCCAAGGGCATCAACGCCAGCGTCGGCGCGCGCTGGGAATATCTGCCGACGCTCGGGTTTGCCGAAGTGAAGCTGGGTTACGCGCACGACCGAACCGCGCCCGGCTACGATGACAGTACCAACGCCACCGGCGGTTACCTGTTGCTGCGCGGCCGTGAGCGTCTTGAAACCCGCACGCTGAGCTTCTCGACAGAAAACGTGCTGACCGCCCGCCTCCGCGCGCTCAACGAGTTCACCTTCACGCAGACGAGCGATCGCCAACTGCGTTTCATCTATCAAGGCTCGCTCAACCTGGCGCTGGGGGAACGCTGGGTGCTGCGCGGCTACGGCGGCCTCGCGACCGAGGCGCCGACCTTCGATGCTCATTTCTTTGGCGCCACCGTCGAGTACGAACTGAGGCCCTCTCTCCTGCTCAGTCTCACGGGCCGCTACTACAAGGACACCGGCGAGATCGAAAACTCCCTGCTCCTTTCGAGCGCGGTGCCGGCGCTGGAAAGCTGGGAAGCCGGCGTCGGTCTGCGTTACTCTTGGCGCCATTCCTCGCTGAAGGTTTACGTGGCGCCATTCCGGACCGCCTATGCGCCGCTCACGGTCGCATCAGAGCAATTCTTTTACCTCTATGCGAATCGAAATTGGGGGCTTGCGCAAATCGCCTGGTCGGTGCAATTTTAAGAGCAGCTTATGAAAACGACCAGTTCCTTGCGCCCCTTTTCCGTCTTCAAAGCGGAGGTCCTTCTGTCTTTGTTCTGGCTGCAGTGCGCGCCGCTGCTGCGCGCGCAACCCTTCCAAGCCGGTTCCATCGTGAACACGAATCTCGCCATGCAAAACCGCTTCCTCTGGACCAACGATAATGGGCAGGTTTTCACCTCGTCGAACACGGTCATCCATCTGAGCGATTTCGAGGGCAAGATTGCCTTCTTCATGTTCTTCGATGTCTGGTGACAGAAGTGCGCATCGGGCGTCGGTCAGACGGTCCCAGCCATCCTGCAGTGGTACCAGCGCTTCAAAGGCACTTCCAACGGAATTCCGGTGGCTTACATCGCGGTGAACATGGAGCCTGCCTCGGTCTGGCAGGCGCAGACGGACAGTTTCCTGCACACCTACGGAATCAGCATCTGCGGCAACGACTACACCGCCACGAACAGCAAAGGCATCCGGAATCTGTTCGCGCCGCCGACGGCGCTCAATCCGGATCCGCGCCCGCTGTTCCTCGTGATTAATTGCCTCTCCAACTCCCCCAACCATGCCCACTGGCAGGTGCTGGTGAACGAGTTTTACGACGGCGGCGGCGCCATCGACTTCAGCCCGCGCATCGCGATTTGGCGCAATATCATCGACGGCGTGCAAGCGCCGCCTCCACTGATCACCGGGGCGCGCTTTCCCGGGAGCGACTTTGAATTCACAATTCCGGGCCAGCGCGGACGCACCAATCGCGTCGAGTTCACCTCCGATTTTTCGGGCTGGACGACGCTGACCAACGTGTTTGGCACCAATGCCCCGGTGCTCATTCGTGATACCAACGCGCCTGCCGATCCGCACCGTTTCTATCGAGTCGTCAGACCGTAAAACAGCCGAAGTCGGAGATGGCAGCCCGATTCGTCTGGAGGATCCGGTAAATGACGCTTTCACCACGCCTCATTCATGATTTGGGGTAACCGTTTTCAACTCACACGATTGTTGCGATTTTCAAGCAAATTTGCCTGATTTTCGCCGCCTTTTCACTACGATCGCTCTTATTCAGCTTGGAACATTGCACGGGTGCACCTCTGCTCTGCGCAGACCGCCTTTCTCCTGACCAATACCGCCATGAAACCATTCCCGAAAAATATGGCCGGCACGCTGCTGCCGATCCTGGCGGGAACGATCATTTTCTCTTGGGCCGATGCGAAAGCGGCCGTGAGTTTTGCTGTCGATCCCTCCACAATCACCAACGATTTCCAGGGCAAGATTACCTTGGCCATCAGTAACGTGGCCCCTGGCGGGACCGTCACCGTCCAACGATACGCGGACCTCAATGGCAATGGAGTCATCGATGCCGGCGAGCCGCTCGTCTTGAGTTTCAAGGTGACTGACGGCCAGGCGCCGCTCATCAACGGCGTTCGCAATCTCAACGTTCCCGGGGATGAAGATGGATTGACCAACGGTCAAATCCGGGTGGAGCTGTTCGTCCCGTCGGTGGACGTCGCGCTCGCCGCCGCCCTGAAATCGATCTTTAAGGTGACCGATCCGGCCAACGGTTCGGCCACGCAACCCTTCTCTGTTAGCCAGAAGCTTTATCCGCAAGGCGTCCGCGGACAAGTCAGAGCGGCGGCCACTGGAATGGAAGTGGGCCATGCCATCGTCGCGCTCACATCGCAAACCACTTCGGGCGCCCTTGTTTCGGAGACCGACACCAATGGCAATTATAGTCTCCGCGTAACTTCGACCAACCTATGGAGCGTCAGGCCCAACAAGACGCAGCCCGCCCTGGAGGGCTATGTTGCGCTGGCCAAGCGGACGGACGTGAATGTCACCAATGCCAATGTTTCGAATGTCAATT
>WNGK01000239.1_pt1 | contig 93186 bp, 86 predicted proteins | sample 5400601 | NCBI WGS metagenome assembly WNGK01 (sample SAMN13153376, study PRJNA577476) | soil metagenome | isolation source: 60 cm soil or saprolite under Garry oak tree replicate 1 | place: USA:California | collected 2016-06-15 | reverse complement strand
GGTGCTGGACTGCGGACTGTTCCACACCTTCGACGGCGACGAGCGACCAGGATACGTGGCGAGTCTAGCGTCGGTGACCGAGCACGATGGAACCCTGTATGTGTTGTGCTTCAGTGACGATGGTCCCGATACTGGCCCGCACCCCATCAGTCAGGAAGAGTTGAGAGCGGCGTTCAATCCCAGCAATGGATGGAATGTCGTCGCCATCGAACCGGACCGGATTCAGACGAGATATCATGACGACGGCGCACCGGCCTGGTTCGCGACAATCAAACGGATCTAGACTGCGGGGGTTGCAGGTTACGCTGAGCGCAGCGTAATAGGTGTGAGAGTTGGAGCTGTACATGAAAAGGCCCGTCCCAGAGGAATCTGCCTCTGCATTAATCAACGAGAAGATCAAGGAACTTGGGGACTGGCGCGGGAAGACGCTCGCGAAAGTGCGCGAAATCATACACGAGGCAGACCCTGAGATCGTCGAAGAGTGGAAGTGGGTGAAACCAACGAACCCCGGAACACCGGTCTGGTCCCACGGCGGCATCGTCTGCACGGGAGAGACGTACAAGAATGCCGTCAAGATGACATTTCCCAAGGGAGCTGCGTTGAAGGACCCTTCAGGTCTATTCAACTCCAGCCTCGAGGGGAATGCCAGGCGCGCCATCGACATCCAGGAAGGCGACAAGGTCGATGAGGCGGGCTTGAAGGATCTCATCCGCGCTGCAGTGGCGCTCAATCTCAAGGGCAAGAGCAAGCCGAAGCCCCGGCGAGCGGGCAGCAAGCGGGCCGACTAGCTTCATCGCAGGTCCCGGCCATATCTCCTCCCATAGGGGAAGAGCTTCGACACCTGCCTCATTACGCCAAGCAGTTCGGGATTGAAACGCCCGACTGGCCGCCTCAGGCGGCTCAAGAGTCGTGAATCGAGGGGATCGCAAAACAATTTGATGGTGAGCGAAGTTAGTAACGGATGAAGCTGAAAATTGCTCAATTTTTTACCACGATGCTATTCGCCTTGGTCATGGGCGTGTTTTGGGGGACGTGGTTCACCCTGAGCCGTAGCATTGAAGGATTTCAGCCGCAAACATTTCTCGATATCGGTCAGACCGCAATTCGAAACCTTGCCGTGCCAATGGCGACCTTGATGCCTCTCTCGCTCTTATCCGCGTTCATCATGCTCGCGCTACTTCCGAAGAGGTCCATCGCGTTCGTCTTCGCCATCGTGGCCGTCTTATTAATGGTCGTCGCTCTAGTGGTAACGCTAGCCGTTGAAGTACCGATCGACAATCAGATCAAAGTGTGGACGGTCGCAACACTACCGGCCAATTGGGAAGGGTTGCGCAACCGCTGGGAGTTTTACCATGGAGTTCGGACCTTGGTGTCGATCTTCGCCTTGGCGTTCGTGACGACGTGCTTAGAACCCATAGGATGTGCATCGTCCATGGCCGGGTCAAAAGTCGGAGCAGTTCGTGGGTCGGCTTGGGACAACGCGGCGGAAGTTCCTGCGAGCGGCGCATGTAATCATCTCCTCACCTACTTACTTTATAGTGCCTACTTTACAAAAACAACCAGTCACTTAAAGTAAGCATTAGACGAGAAAAAGGAGGACGGTGGAAAACATCTACCTGTCGCCTGATGCCGTAGCGCACGACGGTCCGGCGCGTATTTTGATTGGCCACCACGGTGAAGCAACGAGTTCATTAAAGGCCCCAGGCTCGCCGAACTACCTGGCCGTTCGCTTGCGAGCTGGAGAGTCCTGGCGCTACGAGCCGGACATCAACCATACGGTTTGTTGGCTTGCGTTGAGCGCCGGCCAACTCCTTGTGCCTGACACCGTGGAAGCCGGTGAACTTGCGATCTTCGAGCCGTCGAACAATCCCATCAATATCTATGCGAAGACCGATGCGGATTTTGTTCTCGGTTCGGCTGCCGCGCACACTCACGACCTCGTGCTCGGAAAATACTCGGTGCATACCAGCGCTGCAACGCTGCGTGCGGGCGAACAGCGCATGAACGAGATCCAACGACGGTTGCGGAACGAGGGACGACTCGAGTTGCGCCGACCACTAGGAAACGGATCTAACCGACAGGAGCAAGAGTTAACGGGCACCACACCACACAATGAAAAACTGATCGCCGTGATCGGAGCGAGCGGGTGACAGGGAATCGGAGTAATATGTCCCGCCGAGAGGCCGGCCAATTCAGAGTGAGATGTATAAGCCACGATAGTAGAGGAGTTCATGCTTAGAATCGCGATCATTGTCGGAAGCACGCGACCGGGCCGGAAGGGCGAGGCCGTTGCCAAATGGGCTTACGAAATCGCTCAGACACGCACCGACGCCGACTTCGAACTGGTGGACATCAAAGATTTCAATCTCCCGCTCCTGGACGAACCCATGCCGCCCATCATGGGTCAGTACACGCATGATCACAGCAAGAGATGGTCGGAAAAGATTGCTTCCTTTAATGGCTACGTGTTTGTGACACCCGAGTACAACCATGCAACGTCCGGGGCCCTTAAAAACGCGATCGATTTCCTCTACGCCGAATGGGTCAACAAGGCGGCCGCATTTATTGGCTATGGAGGCACATCAGGGGCACGTGCCGTGGAAAATCTGAGATTGATAATGGCGGAATTGCAGGTCGCCACTGTGCGCGCACAGGTCGGGCTCTCAATGTTCACGGACTTTGAGAACTTTAGCGTTTTCAAACCAGCCCCTATTCAGGAGAAGCATGTCCACGTCATGCTCGACCAAGTCATCGCCTGGGGCGGAGCATTGAGAACGCTCCGAGAGAAACAAGCACAAGGCGCCGAGTAAACGCACGCGAACGGAAACACCCAGAATGCAAATTGGCATTGATAGCTTCGCCGCCGCTTTCGACGACAGCAGCCTTGCGGTGAGTCCGCCGGAGCGTCTGCGAAACCTCGTCGAACAGATCGAACACGCCGATCAGGCGGGCCTGGACTCCTTTGGTGTTGGTGAACATCAACGGGAGAGACATGTGGTAGGGCTTGAGCAGAACAAAAGACCGTACCGCTTTCGCGGCCTTGGCAAAGGCCGCGGGGATGAGCCGATCGGCGTTTTTCCAACACTTCAAGGACGTGACCTCGATGAGCCCGATCCAGTACCAGAAGCGACTTCGCCTGCTAGAGGCAAGGCGTCTCCTGATTGAGACGGATGACACGGCTGAAGGTTCCGCCTTCAAGGTAGGCTACAAGAGTTCGTCCCAATTCAACCGAGAGTATTCTCGCATGTTCGGACTTTCGCCAGTACGGGACGCCACGAAAATGAAAAAACTCGGTCCTTCCGCTTTTCAAAGCCAGCAATTGGCTGATATCGAAAGTCAGAGTGAGTCGCTTTGATGACGGCGGCGACGCGATCGATCTCGTCCCGGCCACGGTAACGCCCCTGGGCTCGTAGAACACGCAATCTTCGGTAAAGATTGCTTACTCTTCTAGATTGGCCCCGCAACCTATCAAGACAATCCTCATCATTTAAAGTCCTCCGAAATTTTTTCGTCGATCTCAGGCATAATCGCCGCTGAAGCCATCGAGTTCGACTTCATGACTCTTGACGCAGCTGCGCAAGAACCGTCCGGTTTGGAAGCTGTTGGTGGTGGGTCTCGAAGGCTAAAAGTCGTCCCTACGAAACGTAGGGCGCTGATCGAGTGGCGGGTTTTTTTCGGCTGCACAGAATGATCTCCCCAATATTCTCGCGACCAGCGCCAAGGCGCCACCGGCTATACAGCTTTCGCCTTCAGATGCTCGAGCACCATCTTCAACTGCCCATACAAAAACCGCTCTCCAAAATGTGCTTTTGCCTCAGCTATCGATTCCGTATTCCTCTCTTGGAAGAACCCGGTTATTTCGTCCACCTGTTCCTTCGTTAGGAACTCCGAAATATCGAGTTCCCGGCGCGCGATGAAATAAGCAAGATGCCCTTCGATCGTACTGACTGCCAGGTTGCGCTCCGTGGCAATCTCGGCGACGGTTTTTCCGGACTTGTAGAGGTCGAAGCTCACCTGTTTCGTATTGGGCGTGGAAGGCTCTGCCGGCTTTGCGTGGATGCTTTTTTCGGCGCAGTATTTCCCGACAATGCCGATAAGATCCGCGCCAAAGCGCTTCAGCTTGGCTTTGCCGATTCCAGGTATCTTCTTCAACGAAGCGCGATCCATGGGCAGAAGCCGTACCAGTTCCTGCAAAGACCGCGTTGGCAAGACTTCATGAAGTGCTCTATCGAGTTCCTCTGCCATCTCATTACGCCACTCCAGCAAACGTATATAAAGATCGGGATGCGGCGTATCTTTGGGCACCTCGGCTGCCGATCGGACAACATCACTTCCTTCCCGAAAGTCCATTTCCGCATTGTTCCTTGCCTGAATGTAACCAGAAGCGGAAAAGCCAATCTGACACGCCACGAAACACGCGAGCTTTATCAGGACTTCCTTCTCCAGGTTCTGCAAATGCTGCCTGGCGCGTTTCAGCACTGCTTTATCGTCGGTGATCAGGTTTATACGCTTCACGTCGGCCAAAAATTCGGGATTCAGTTTCGACGAAAAATAACTCCCTGCTTTCCGAAGGCGCTCCCGAAGGCCTTCGTTTTCCTCAGGCAGCTCCGGTTGCGAAAAGTAAGTGTGCAGTTGCGGAGCAAATTTTTGAGCGATCAATAAGACCTCCGCTCCCGTCTTCGCAACCAGCGTATTGAAATGTGACAGCCCTTCGGCTGAACCAGCGCTCGAGTTCTCCTGAAACAGACGCCTCAGTCCCTGCAAATCACTGTTCATCACGGCGAAGTCGAACAGTTCGCGCACGAGTGTCTCTTGGTATTCCCGTTTCGATTGACGCAGGTGCGCTTCGCTCGGAGCGTTGCGCGTAGTTTTTTCGGTATACGCTTTGACTACCCAGTCAGTTTTTACGCTAGACGGGTTGATTCTGGAGCTGAGAACGATTCCTTCGAAACTTCTGCAGCGGCTCAATGCAACGTATACCTGCCCGTGCGCGAAAGCCGACCGCGCATCGATGATGACGCGATCGAAGGTCAGCCCCTGGCTCTTGTGAATCGTGATGGCCCACGCGAGCTTCAGCGGATATTGCGTAAACGTTCCAAGGACGTCTTCCTTTATTTCTTTTGTCTCCTCATCGATCGAGTATTTGATGTTTTGCCATTCGACAGGCGTGACGGCGATGTCTTCCCGCTCATCCTTGCAGCGAACAAAGATTTCGTCGCCGGCGAGGCGAGTAATTTTTCCGATCTTGCCGTTGAAATAGCGTTTCTCCGGCGAGAGGTCATTCCTGACAAACATCACCTGCGCGCCTCTTTTGAACTCCAGCGTGTCCTCCGTTGGATAGGCCGTTTCAGGGAAGTCGCCAAAAATTCTGGCTTTGAACGTCCGGGATCGTTCGCGGATGGATTCGAGTCTTTGGGCGTTCAGGTCATAGGATGACGCATTGTGCGACGTCAGCGTGATGTAGGCATCTTCTGCGGCAGGCTGGAAGCCGGAGATGTAGCGGCTGTTGAGCGTTTCGAGTACCGCAGGGTCGATTTGGTTGTTTCGAACCTTGTCGAGCAAGTCAATGAAGCAGCGGTCCGATTGCCGGAAGATATGCTTCAGTTCGATAACCACCATATCGGTTCTCTGGAGGGCGAGACTGCCGAAGAAGTACGGCGTTTCGTAGTGCGGTCGCAGAAGTTCCCAGTCTTCCGGCTTGACGACGGGCGGCAATTGGTGCAGGTCGCCGATCATGAGCAGTTGCACGCCGCCGAAAGCGCGGGGGTCGTCACGATAGCGGCGAAGCACGTCGTCCACGGCATCGAGCAGATCTGCCCGCACCATGCTGATCTCGTCGATGACGATCAGGTCCAGCGTCCGGAGCAATTGTATTTTGTCGCGGGAAAAACGCCGCTGGTTGTTGACCTCCCTCGACCTTCCCGGGAGATGCAGGCCAAGAGGCAATTGAAAAAACGAATGCAGCGTCATGCCCCCGGCGTTGATGGCGGCGACACCAGTCGGTGCGGTAATGACCATCCGCTTGGAGCTTTCTTCCTTGATTTGGCGCAGGAACGTTGTCTTGCCCGTGCCGGCCTTGCCTGTGAGAAAAATATTCTTGCATGTGTGGCGTACGTATTCGAATGCGAGCTCGAACTGGGGATTGGAAACGAAGCTCATATTGCTGAAGTTTGCCACCGATGACCTGGGCCCAGCTGCGTTCTTCGGCGATCGGCATAGGCGCCAACACTCGCGAGCCGTGCAGCGTCAGTATTCTAAAACGACCAGCGGCCGAAGGCGCAAATGCGGTCACCTTGGGCTTGGTCGTCGTCCTCCACAGCTCTCATCAATGACCACCGCATCGTTTAACAGGTCGGATCCTAAAGCTGTCAACCGAACAGCCTGCAGACTATAATTGTAGTCAGTGCCGCGCCGACAAAAGTTCGGGTTAATTTTCGCTCCTGAAACGGTTAGCCATATGAAAGCCATAGAGTCACAAGCTCACAGCTTGATTAGGGCGACGATCGAAAAACAACTGAAGATGTCGCCGGACACTCCCACTCGAAACCGAAAACACCTTGAGACACCCGCGCCGTTTGACGCGACTTGGGAACTTCGGTTCGAATCGGACAATCGATTTCGAGTCTTGTATGAAATTGATGACGCAAAAAACACCGTGAACATTCTTGCCATCGGAATTAAGGATCGCAACCGGCTTTTGATTGGAGGAGAGGAATTCAAATGACGAGAATCGCACCGCTAGCTGACGTCAAAGCCCGACTGAGCGCGTACATTGAAAAGTCCCACACGGAGGGGCCGGTTGTCATTACTCGGAATGGCAAGGCGGTAGCGGTTCTGGTCTCTCCCGTTGACGATGATGATGTAGAGAGTTTGGTCCTCGCACGCTCGCCACGACTGCAAAGACTCCTCAAAAAGTCACGCGCGAGCATCGCCGCCGGTCGAGGGCTTTCCGCTAAGGAATTTTGGAGCGCAGTATCAAAGGGGCGCCGCCGCGATGTTCGATGAAAGTTTGCCAAATTCTTGCCAAATGTAGGACGCAACTCGAAGCAATTCAGAGCAAGTTACGGCAAATAGAAACAAGTGGTAAGTCGTCCATGTGCCTTCGCATAAGAACTATATGGCTGAAGACGATGTTCGTCAAAGAATTCTGGGCGGTTGCCACGCCTTACTCATCCTCAGTGGGCGCGTACCTGTTGATCGCATTTTGGCCGGGATTCGGGTACGCCTAGGCGTTCAAGCCCTGCTCTTGTTTTGCGATTGCTCCACAATTCGTCTTGCAGGTATGATGCGTTGCCAAAGCGGTCACATGAAAACGGTTCTGTCGTTTCTGCTAGTCACATTGTTTGGTCAGCCAGTATTCGGTGAGGATCTGAAGGTCTATGCGGCGGCAGCCTTCAAGTCTCCTCTCGGCGAAATTGCCACTCAATACGAGGCCGCAACGAACAATAAGGTAACGCTGATATTCGATACCGCCGGTGCCACGGAACAAAAGTTTCGCAACGATCCTCAAGCCTCGTTGTTGATCACAACAGTGACGCTGATCAACGATGCCGAAAAGATGGGCAGGCTCAAGGACGGGACGACATACCGCCTGGGCGACACTCTCGCCGGCCTTGCGTTTTACCCAGGATCCGCGAAGCCCGATATTTCCACGCCGGAAAAGCTGAAAGCTGCTTTGCTGGCGGCGAAGCGCATCGTCTTTTCCGATCCAGCCCGGGGCGCGACGGCAGGAATTCACTTTATGAAGGTGATCGAGTCGTTGGGCGTGAAGGACGAGGTTCTTCGGAAAGCGACGCTCGCCAAAGATGGACCCGATACCATGCGCCTCCTCCTCGAGGAGAAGATCGACCTAGGGGTGACGCAGATCAGCGAAATTCTGCAAGCCAACCGCGATGCCGTAGCCGGCTCGTTTCCTAAGGAGTTTGAGCTGGCAACGGTCTACTCGGTGTGGTATCGGAACAATGTCTCTCAACCGGTCAAAGCCTTCGTCACACTCTTGAACAGTCCGGCCAGCCGGACGAAACTCGCCGAAAACGGTATCCGGCCAGCCACCGGCCGGTAATGCCTGAGTGTCGATCTCAGACAGCCTTAGTCGACCAAGAGGAAACAGCGTCAATTATTTCTTGTGCGCCTGAATGTAATCGAGCGCAAAAGTTTTCATTGGCTGGCTTATGTTGCCGAGTTGCGCAGCCTCGACCATCGCGCGATCGTTGTCCCATTTATCTACTACAACGCGCTTGATGAACCACATCGCTGCAGCCCGATTTCCACTGGCGCAATGAATGAATGCGGGCTGATTGCCTGGTTCTGTGATCGCCTTGAGGAAACTATCGACCACTGCCGGGTCAGGCGAAGCTGCGTTGAGCGGAAGATGGACGAAATTAACGCCGGCAGCCTTGGCGGCCGCCGCTTCGCCTTCGATGTCGGCGCCTTGTTCCGTCGGTAAGCGCAGATTGAAGATGGCTTTATATCCCATCTTCTTTATCTCAGCCACCGATGCCGGTGTAACCGCTCCAGCACAGGCGACGGTTGTTTCGATTTGGGCGAAGTTGGTGATTCCCGGTACGCTTTCCTTCTTTACCGGGGATTGCGCGGAAACGACCGAGACGCTGATGACCGCGATGGCAAGAAACAGCACTGCTCTTTTCATACCGACTCCCTTAACCTACGAAAGAATATCCACGCTCCTGAGCGCGATTTACGGCGACAATTCCCGCGGGCACCATGCGGGCATTGGTGCTCACGAGGTTCGAAACCAATTCGTTGAATATAGTGTCCGTATTTCCGCCGGTCGCCTCGGCAAGAGCTCCGGCATAACCGCGAGTGGACGTTGCACATACGGCCAACTGCACTCCCTGTTTAAAGAGCGCATCCAGTGTGGTGCCCCGGTTCGGCAACTGCGCGCCATACTCGGACACATTGAACAGGTTAGCCTTTGCGGCTTCCTTGGTCTTCGGATCGACAAAATTGGCTCTCTTCGAAATTGGGACTCCGTACTTCGCCCAGATCGCATCGTTATACCCGAAAGCCGTCGAATTGTGGCGCACGATGACGATAACCGCCACGTCGCTATTCTGAAGACCATAGTCGTTACGGTTCACCCGTATGAAATTATTCGCAAAGGCAAGCGCATTCCCCAAACTGTCCGGCGTTGTCGTATCAAATACCATACGGTGCTTCCCGGGCACTTTGTCCATCCAGTCATCTTTCTCATGACGCTCCGGCTGCCAGGATGCGGCCGCAGATGACTGTCCATAGCCTGTTGCAGCACCGCCAGCGACCACTGCCGCAAAAGCGGTTACTCCGGCGCTTAAACGAGACAGAAACGATCGCCTTTCTAACGGTGACAGAGAAACTTGTCCATTCATGTGCTCCTCGCTTTCCGATGGAAACTTTAGTCCAAAAAACTGGGAGCATCTTAACACTTCGCAGTCAGCTAGTGAGAGGTTTCCCTGAAGACTTCTTGAAGACTTCTTGAAGACTTCTTGAAGACTTCTTCCCATTGCCCCAGGCGTCATTTCCGACCGATCATACATACTGCAGGAGGCTTGAGGTGTATTGCCTCACGGCAAAAGAGTGCACGGTCGCGTCATCTTCTAACAGGGATGCGGCAAACCGAAATGGGCCGCCGAGAAATGTTTACGAGTTGGTCAAGGTCGGTACATAGTGAACTTCTCACGAGGAGCGGAATGGCTCCTCCCTGTAAATAATTTGCAATCCTCGAGAAAAGCAGTGTTTTTGGCTCTAAGCCGAGGCACGGAGGACTATCAGCAAAACGCCGGTGAAGATCAGAGCGATTGCCCAGATCAAATCAAGATTGATCCAACTGCGGCACAGGAAAGCAAGACCGATCCAATCGTAGACGATGATCGCAATAAGACCTGTCGTCACCAATGCGGCGGCGCTGTGGACCAGCGTAGCCAGGCCTCCATTGACTGCCGCCTGCATGGCTGGAGCCGCGTGAATGGCGTGCGCTGAATGTTCGGGCATGTGGAGCAGCACCGGCAATAGCATCAGGCCGGCACCGTGACCTGTTGCCAACAGAAACGACCAGAGCAGAAGGTCGCGGAAGTCGGCCTGCATGCCCGTGCCGCGCGGACGATGGCGGGCGAAAAGCCGATAACCGCCAAAACAGATCAGCGAGGCAGCAGCCGCCCACTGCAGTACGTGAAGATCCAGCCAATCGCGCAGCATTAGAATCGCGGCAACGACCATGGCGATGGAAAGGGCATGGCCGAGACCAATCGGCACGAGAGACCAAAGTACCTTGACCCGGCTCCTGTGCTGCAGGCCAAGGCCAACTGAGAACAACCATCCCATCGCCGGGTTGAGGCCATGGAACGCTCCGAGACCAATCAGCGATAGCCACGGCCAGATTTCTTTCATGGACGAACCGATCTCTACTCCTTACGGGGCTTGTACGAGCTGTTAGCCGGGCCAATGACCGCCGGCGAACCCATAATTGCGAGATAGTCGGCGATCATAGACCGCCGCTACAAGGGGCTCCTTACGAATAACAAAACGTATCCGATGATGAGTCGCCGCCTTCGAGGCGGATCTGATGGCTCCGGTAACCTTCGTCCATGGGCAGGAAGAATTTTTCATCGAGCTTCATGCCGCCCGACGGCTGTGCGTTAACTTTCACCATCCAACCTTTGATGCCGTCAGGATAGAACTGCCCGTCCCAGGCGCGATAGAGGCCATTAGTGAAGTAGATCCGTTTGCCGTCGCGGCTCACCTCCACCATCTGCGGCCCACCGTTCAGCGGTCCGGAGGCGGGATGGGCGGTGCGATTCACAATGCCGCCTAAACGAATCGAGCCAGTAAGCTTCGGATTGAAAGGATCCGTGACATCGTATTGGCGGAAATCACCGGTGCCCCAACAGGAAGCGTAAAGATACTTGTCGTCCAGCGAGAGATTAATGTCGGCCAACAATGGTGGTACTGCCTTGAAACCCTTCAAGAGAGGAGGCAATTGATCAGGATCGGCCGGCTCGGCGGGGATCTCGATCACTTTCTTCACCGCCCATTGTCCATTCGGCCGGTGCCAGAGCCAAACGGATGACGACAGATCCTTCAAGCTGATGACAACGCCGACAAAGCCGTAAGTTTTCCTCGGGTCGCGCGCCGGCCGCAGTTCGAGTGGCATCTGCTGTTCGGCTCCCAGGTCTAATTCCTGTATGTGCTTGCGCTTTTTGAGATCCCAGACGTGGAGTTTGTGGCCGTACTTTCCGCCGAGCAGGAGGTCGGGCACAAGGCCGTTCTCGATCATTTTGGGCGTACCCCACTCGCTCGTGATCTGCGTGTCGTAACCAAGATGCCAAGCGAAGTCGTAAGCGAGTTCCTGCGGTCCACGGTCGATCTCCCAACGGCCAAGCACAGAAAAGTCGTCGTGGTCGAGCATGAGAATGCCGCCTGGCCCGTCTCCGTTGGGTTGCCCGAACGCACTCACATAGATCCCGTCGGGTGCGCAGTGCAGCGTGTGCAGTCGCGAGTAGCCAGACCGCACGTGCACCTCCTCCGGCTCGATCACCTTCACCAGTTTCGGTGCGCGCGGATCGGGCTTGGTGTCGAGCACGTGAATACGCGAAGAACGTATGCCCGGCACGAGCAAATAGCGCCTCTCGACATGCGGATGGGGCGAATAGGGGCAAAGAGCCGATGAGCAAGCGTTCCAACCGAAATGATGTAGTTCATCACCGGCATTCGGCATCGCCGTCTTATTTATCAACTTGCCGTAACTCGACGAGTTCGGATCAACATCGACAACACCGATGGCATCGGGTTTGCTGCTCTCGGAGTGCAGGATCGCCAGGTAGGCGAGCTTCTCCGAAGGAGCCTGCATCGCCATGCGCGGCGAAGGATAAAAGGTTGGGTCAGGTTTCCAGGTCGGCATGGTCCCTCCTTTTTGTGAAAAGGGGGGCAGATTATCACAGGCCCGCCCCCGGTTGCACGCGCCAGTTTCGAGGGAGACGCTTACGTCGATTACTGAATCCACCAATTCCCCCCGCCCACCGAATACGGGTGTGCCTTCGCGCACTTCGGAAAGCCCGCCTAAATTCTCCGTTCACCGAAACCTAGCCTGATTTCTCCCGGTGCGGTTCCGTCGCTGTCTTGTTACTTGACCGCCGGGGGAAGGGGCTTGCCGAATTTCTCCGGATTAATTGCCGCGTTTGGTTGCACTTCGTTCAGTTGAATGATGGATTGGCCGTCGGTCCACGTGATCACGATTTTAAAGGGCATCTTAACTCCGGCCACTTCGCGGTAATCGGAGTAATCGATCTCGGTGGGAACCATTCCTATGGGTGTGTTGGCATAACGCACTTGCCGCGCCAGCAGTCCGCTTTCATTTTCGAAGTAGAGTTTGAACCGCGTCTTACCGGCGCCCATTCCCTGAACGACGTTGATCTCCCGGTCATCGATAGTAGTCGGCGGGAATCCAACCTTCCAGTCGCGGAGCGCCTGCTTAATGTTGCCGGGAAACCAGAGGACTGCATCGAGTTTCCCACCGTCCAGTTCAGCTCCTGGCATCATCGGAAGCAGGCGGACCGGGTTGTTGACCTGAGCAATCCAGCCGGCGCGTCCGTCGAAAACGATGCTCGAATCACCGTTCTGTGTATGCCAGATCATCGCCCGCTGGTTGGGCGCTTTTGCATAAATCTCGAGCGGAACCTTCGCGTGGTAAGTGTCATACCCCTCGACCGTGCCTTTGGCGGCAACGCCCGTGAGGCTCGCGAGGCGTTGTGCGCCGCCGAGCGACTGAATGTACTTGTCCAGAATTTGATTCGCTGTCGGCTCCTGTGGCCCGTCCGGCACGATCTCAATCGCGTTCGGATCTTCGGGAGGAATCGTGTACTGAGCCGCCAGGCTTGGAACTACTTCGGGAATCTGCGTGCCGTGATGGCACGACCAGCAGGTCAATACGCGCAGTCCACCAAACTGAGTCTTGTTGATGCTATCCACCATGCGAATCATGTTCCGCGCCGTGCGTTTGCGGGCCACGTCTTCCGCAAACTTCGACCAGTCCTGGAGGCTCTCGGCAACATGGCAGCCGGTACAGTTCAAGCCGAGCGCCGCCGAGAAAAAGCCCATGGTGTCCATGAACTCATTAACGGGGATTCCTTTCATTACCTGCACGTTCTTGAACGCGTCCTCGACCATCACCGGTTGCCCCGTCGCGATCGTCTGGGCTGCGGCAGGCAGTGCGTTGGCGACGAAGGAGAAAATTGCTATTTGAAAAAAGAATTTATTGATTTGCATATGAAGAGCGAGAGGATTGTTTAAAAAAAACGGGCGAAGCCGCTCCGTTTTGTTCGTCTATTCTTTCCCAGCAGCCTTGTCCCGGAATTTGTTGAACAACGATTCATCCGACGGGACGCACCGGTCCTCGAGTATTCCAGACCATCCGCCGACCGACATCTTTTCCGGCGGAATCAAGGCCCAGACTTTCACGCTGCTTACCCACGGCTTCGTGTAAGTCACCGGATCGGTAAGCGTCATTCTCACCCGCAGGCGGTTTGGACCGGGACGGTCCCAGCGTTCTTCGAGAACCGTCTTTTCGCTCATGGGAAAGCCGTACTGATCCAGCCATTGACGGTCGTCAAATCCCGTTGAGGTGACGACAAGCGTGTCGCCCTCCCATCTGGCGGTCGAGTACCCGTTAAAGCGAGGCAGGTAGTCGTCCACTTTGGGAAGCTTTCGTCCGTCCATCCAGATCTCGCGGTTGTCCCAGGTCCATTCGAATCGTTGGATGATTCGATCCTTCGTCTGAACCATCTCCATGGTCGCCCCGCCGCCTGAAAACGTAATATTACGTGCCAGGCCCAGCGGCTCGCACCGCGCCTCCGGATCGTTGCCGAAAGCCGGCAGGACCGCCCGGCGGTAACCGCTATCGACCTCGGGATGCTCGTTCGCCTCTTTGCTGTTCAGTTCGTACCCGCGCCCGGGCTTGTTCGCCTGGAACCTCTTCTCTCCCTCCGGAGTCCGTGGCGGCGGAGTGCCGAAAAAGCCGTACCCTGGAGCGTTCGGCGTGTCTCGGCACTCCGCGCACGCAGGAAGTCCATACGTCTGGGGATTGCGAGCCCAGAGGCCGGTGAAATCGTGCTTGTCGTAAGGACGCTTGTCCGTATCCGAAATTGCGTTCGGATCTGGCCGCTGCCCTCGTTGCCCAGGGGCTGGGTTCTGAGCCAACAGCACCGCTGGAACGGCGATCAACCCAACCGCCTTCACGATACGCGAGGTGATTCGCGCCAAACCGTTATTGTTCGCCATGTCTGTTGTCCTTGTTATTTATTTGTCGTTGCCGGGGGCACCGGGCAGCTTCTCCTTACCTGTCGGCTGCAAGCCGCCGGGCACGCCATCCATATCGACGGCGGTGGCATTACTTCGCTCGCCAACGATGTTTTCGCCCTTTTCGTTTTCGATCTTCATGACGATGCCGTCAAGGCCGCCGGCCCGTGAGGTCCCGATGTAGAGTTTCACCTTAGTGCCGGGCTTCAGGGCTTCAATGCTGCGACTCTTCGTCCATCCCGCGCGAACCAGTGCGGAAGGATTCGTCAGCAGCTCCGACGTCCAGTGCTCGACCTTGCCGTCTTTCGTGGTCCGGTCGAAAGTCATTGAGGGGTGCGGGTTCAGATAGTTGAACTCAGTAACCGTGGCCCACGTCGTCCACAGGTGACCCGTGTCGTACGAAATGCCACTACCATGATGCGCCGATGCTACACCGGAAAGAAGAACCAGTACCGCAGTTAGCGCCAGTACATTTTTGGATGCCTTAAAGATGTTGTATGCGTTCTTCATGGCGACAAGTCTACAGCCGCCAGCAGAACTTTGTAAATTTTGTGGTACCTCGTCACAGCGAAATCAACGACCACGTGGCTCGCAAGATTTGCGTGCCTCTGTTTGTGCTGTCTCACCTGAATTACCTCTGAGATTTCTGAATCTCCAGCTTCGTCCGTGAAGTTTGCAGCGTTTCATCGACCCATACTCCCGCATGCAGTTTGCATTAGAATATGTTTTCAGACTCAAGCGGCACGTTTATTTTTTAAACGATTCGCGTCAGACCGACGAGTCAAGCGATCGTGAAGGGAGAGACAGCCATGTCGATACGAGATGGGATAACAAGGCGCGGATTTCTTGCATCAGTTGTGGCGGGCACCGCGCTACCGAAGCTCAGCGCTTCTGCGGCGCCTGGGCAAGCCTCGTCCAACTCTAACGGTGCTGGCGCCGTGGAGAAGGATGTTGTTTACGGCAAAGGCGGCAAAACTGATCTGCATTTGGATATTTACCGGCCGTCAACGGTAGGCCAGAAACGGATGGCTGTCATTCATTTTCATGGCGGCGGCTTTGGCGCCGGCAGCAAGGATAACTTGGCCCAGCGGATGAACCCATGGACTGCGCAGGGTTACGTTTCCATCGCCGCGCAGTACCGGCTCTCCGGCGGCGCGAAATGGCCCGCACAGATGCACGACGTGAAGGCGTCGATTCGATGGACGCGAGCGAATGCCGCGAAGCTCGGTATCGATCCAAAGAAGATTGCGGTGGCGGGTTATTCGGCCGGCGGCCATCTGGCGCTGTTCGCGGCCTGCACGCCGAACCGGGCCGAATTCGAAGGCGAGGGCGGGAACCAGGGAATCGGCACGGACGTCGCGGCGTGTCTGGCCTACTATGCCGTGACTGGCCCAGCCTGGAATGGATGGAAGCGAGCCTTTCCGCTTCCCGATGGCAGCAGCGATGACGCGTGGCGCGCGGCGGAACCTGGCAACTACATCAAGAATTCTCCGCCGACGGTGCTGTTCCACGGATTAACCGATGTGACCGTTCCGCCTGAGAGCAGTCAGCAGTTTCTCCAGCTCCTTCGCGAGGCAAATATTCCTTCGGAGCTTCACACATTTGCCGGCGTACCACACGAATTCGTTCAGCACCCGGAATTTGCGCAGGCGACGACGCAGATCGCCGACTTGTTTTTCGACCGGTACGTCCTCAACCCCCGTACGTATCCGCCCTTCGGGCCCGGTGGCCGCGGCCGGCGCGGCGGGCCGGCGTGAAGGGAAGTCAAAGGTTAAAAGTCAAAACTGAAGACGTGGTCCGAACAGGTTTATCTGAGCGTGGGGGGACCGGCCAATGCCAGTGAAGAAGGCCGCCGAAGGCGGTGTACCAACTACGGCTGGCCGGTGGGCCCGACGCTAAGAAACTGAGGGAGCCGAGAGATGAGAAATATAGCGGTGGCCGTGATCAGCGTAGCGGTCTTCGGAGGCGTTGGACTCGTCGGAACGGCCGACGCCTGGGCTCAAGCCGCGGATACGATCCTGGTGAGCGGGAAGATCGTCACTGTAGACAGCGGGTCTTCGATTCGCGAAGCCCTCGCCGTCCGCGACGGCACCATCGTCGCCGTGGGACGCAGTGCGGATATCAAGAGGCTGGTCGGGCCGAAGACGCGCACGATCGATCTGCAGGGTCGCACCGTGATCCCCGGTTTGATCGATTCTCACATGCACGCCACTCGGGCCGCCCTCAGTTTCGGTACGGAAGTCAACTGGATTGGCGCGACGTCGCTTGCCGAAGGCTTGCAGCGCCTCCATGAGGCATCAGTGAAAGTAAAGCCGGGCGTCTGGCTTATCGTCGTGACGCCCCCGGCTACGCTCGAAACATTCAAAGAGCGCCGCCGCCCCACGCAGGCCGAGCTGGTGGCTGCGGCGCCGAACCATCCTGTGTACCTGCAGCTCGCCTACGGCTGGGCGATGATGACGCCGCTGGCCTTCAAGGCGCTCCATATCAACAGTGAGGCCGACCTGCCGCGCCAGAACAGGATGGAAAAGGACGCAGGCGGAAACCCGACTGGAGCGATCACCGGAAACCTGATCGAGCTTTTCGACCGGCTTCCCAAGCCGACGTTCGACCAGCAAGTCGAGGGCACCAAAGCCTTCTTCCGCGAGCTGAATCGCCTCGGCTTGACCGGGGTGGTCGATCCCGGAGGGAACAACGTCACCCCGGCCGAGTATCAGGCGTTGTTCAAAGTCTGGCGCGACGGGCAACTGACGCTTCGCGTGGCCTATAGCCTGTGCGGCATGACACCCGGCTCGGAATTCGAGGAGTACAAGAACTATCTCGCCATGATGCCGCAGGGATTCGGCAACGAGATGCTGCGCTTCAATGGCATCGGCGAACGCATTACGTGGGCAATGAACGGGATCAATGGAAAGCCCGCGGACCAGGATAAGGAGAAGTATTACCAGATCGTTCGTTGGGCCGCCGAGCGCGGTCTGACCGTCACGATGCACTGGAATACGGAAAAGAACATCGACGAACTGCTCGGTATCTTCGAGCGTGTCAACGGGGAATTCCCAATCGCCAACCTTCGATGGACTATTGCGCACCTCAACGACGCCTCACCGCAGACGTTGAAACGAATGAAGGCGCTCGGTGTCGGCTGGACCGTGCAGGACGCCATGTACAACTCCGGTGACGAGATCCTCAAGCAGGAAACCTCGGACGTGCGCCGAATGCCGCCCGTCGTGACGGCCAAGAATCTCGGCGTAGTCATCGGCGCGGGCACCGATGCGCACCGGGTGTCCACCTATAATCCGTTCACGGTGCTGCAGTGGTTCCTGGACGGCAAGAACGCGAGCGGCACAATCCTGCGTGGACCCGCCGAAACCCCGACTCGTGCGGACGCGCTCCGCTTCTACACCATGGGGAGCGCCTGGGTGTCCCATGATGAAAGCAGGCGCGGCTCGCTTGAAGTCGGCAAGCTTGCCGATCTTGCTGTGTTGTCGAAGGACTATCTGACGGCGCCGGTCGAACAGATTGGCAGCATTGAGTCGCTTCTGACGATGGTGGACGGGAAAATCGTTTATGCCGCCGGTCCCTACATGCACGTGGAAGCTGAAGTCCAAATTCAAAAGTAAAAAGTAAAAACGGAACCGCGCCGGCAATCATCGGCGCACAAGATTTTAAAAAAACAACAACGGATCGATAACTTGAGAGGGGGGATGATATGGGTAAGTGTATTGCGGCCGTATTGCTGCTAAGTTTGGTTCTGTCTCCGAACGCGTTCTCTCAATCCGTGAATGCAACCGTGGGTGGAACCGTTCAAGACGCCACTGGATCTGTCATCACAGGCGTTTCGATTGTCGCGACGAACACCGGAAACGGCGTCGTCACGACAGTGCTGACGAATGAAGCCGGCGCCTATCAATTCGCGAGCCTTCAACCGGGAATCTACGATATCAGAGCTGACCTCGCCGGTTTTCAGCCGGCCGTCGCAAAGAGGTTTCAACTCGGCGGAGCGCAGCAAGCCCGATTGAATTTCACCCTGCAGGTGGGAACCACCGCCACGGCAGCCGACGTGAACGTCGCGGCGGACGCGCTGCTGGCCACGTCTTCCAATTCGATCGGCACGGTTCTTCCCGAATACAAAGTTCGCGACTTGCCGTTAGCGGTGCGCGATGTGTTCGGCCTGGTGGCCGCCGCGGCGGGCGTCGGTCCGAAGGACGGCCAGGGAATGGTCAATAACCTTGCCGGCGGCCGCCAAAGCGCGGTGAATACCACGCGAGACGGCATCACTACATCGTTCCCAACCCGCAGTTTACAAACGTGAACTTGTTGACCAACCCGAGCAATTCCACCTATCACTCCATGCAATTGCAGTTCACCCGACGCCTGACGAAGGGCTTCACGAACACAACAACCTGGACTTGGAGTAAGGCGTTGGGCGACGCCAACAACGACAACGGCGCCACTTATCGCGATCCAACCCGCCGCTCGATCGAAAAGACGCTGCTCGGCTTTGACCGCGCACACCAGGTCACCAGCTACGGCACCTATGAGCTGCCGTTTGGAACAGGTAATTTCCTTCTGGGCAACGCCCCGGGCTGGGTTCAGCAGATCGTCAACAAGTGGCAGGTGGGCGGCATCATGAACTTCTACACGGGAGGGCCTTTGAGCCTTACGGCCACTGGCGTTCAGACAATCAGCAACGTCGCAGGCCAGCCGAATATCGTCGGGACCCTTCCTAAGGACGTGGGCAAGGTCACGAAGGTGTCCAACGGCGTCGTCTACTTCGATGGGTACTCACAAATCGCCGATCCAAGTTTTACGGTCCCGACGGTGAATGGCTTGAACGCTGGCTACAGCAACAAGGCGATCGTCGCGCCGAACGGTCAGGTCGTTTTGGTGAATCCACAGCCAGGCGAGATTGGAACTCTCGGATACTCCACGATCAAGGGGCCGCGGAACTTCAGCCTCGACATGGATCTCATCAAGCGATTCAAGATCTACGAGAACAAGGAATTCGAGTTCCGCCTGCATGCGATCAACGTGCTGAATCATCCAAACTTCGGAAACCCAAACTTGAACATCAACGGCGCCAACACATTTGGCCGCGTCACGACCACTATCGGAGGATCTCGCAGCTTTATCGTCAACGCACGCGTCAGCTTTTGAAGCTGAACGCGGGCAAGAGGCGGGTCCGGTCGATTGGCTGCGGCTCTCGTTCAAGCCACGATCCGAGAAGCGGACAATTTACATACACGTTCGAGGAAACCTAGGCACAGTATGGGTTTCAACCAGTCCATTGGATTCACCATTCACAGACGAGACGTGATACGACAGACTCGTGCTGAAGGAACCCATTTGATCCTGAAAAGCCATCGCAAGTCTTTAGCGGATGGGCGATCTCGAAAGGTCGGGACTTCTGGCCGTCATATTCAAGGCAGCCGACCGGTGCCTATGGATTCTCGAAGCATACCTCGAAGCGTTGGCCCTCAGCACGGCTATCAACCACCTGCCGGCTTGGCCGGCCGCCACCGTATCGTGAAAATCATTGAGTCTACTTGTAAAATTGCGCTAAGCCACTAACCCTTGCAGGGACGCGAGAGTCGAATGATTGCAAGTGGAAGCTGATGGGCCCGCTGACGAACCGAACGGTCCTTTCAGGCTTCACGGGCCAGTCGAGGGGTCTTGTGGAGGAGAAGAGGAGAAGGAGAGTCCACGATGAAGAGTCTTATATTTGCTTTCTTAGTAGCCATGGCGCCAGTTGGCATACAGTCTGCAGCGGCGCAGAGTCCCGCGCCGGTGGTGGTCCCAAGCCAATCCGCGCCGGTACCGGTTGGTCAGTCGATGCCTGTTGGACAGGCCATACCTGTAACACCCAGTACGGCAGTTCCGCCCACACTGTCTCTGCCCGCGGGGACAATCATCACGGTCGAAACGACAGAGAAGTTGTCCAGTGATCACGATCAAACGGGCGATGGTTTCGTAGCGGTTCTCCATCAACCGCTTGTAGCCAACGGCTGGGTCATTGCGCGGCGCGGACAGACCGTCATCGGCCGAGTCGCTTCCGCGCGGCGCGCAGGGCGTGTGAAGGGCACATCCGAGCTGGGACTGGAGTTGACGGAACTGGCATTGGTCGATGGCCAGCAGATGCCGGTTCGAACGCAATTAATGCAAATTGCGGCTCCGGGCTCGCGAAGCCGGGATGCTGGAGCTATTGTGACGACGACTGGCGCCGGCACAGCTGCCGGCGCTGCCGCTGGTGGCGGGGAGGGCGCCGCAATCGGCGCCGCTATCGGTGCGGCGGCCGGTGTTGCGGGAGTGCTCATGACTCGGGGAAGAGCGACTGAAATCCCAGCGGAATCGGTATTGACGTTCCGGTTGGATGCTCCGCTTGAGGTGTCAACCCAACGCAGCCAACAGGCGTTCTTACCGGTGACCCCCACGGACTACAACACCACTACCGCCACCTTGCATGCTCCTCCACCCGTCCTTGTCCAGCCGCATCTACTGTATGCAGGCTACTACTGGCCGGATCCCTTTTGGTATGGCCCATATTTTGGTTTCGGTCCGCGAGTGTATTTTGGCGGGCCGCGCCTTATGGTTGGTAGACGCTGGCGTTAACGGGCTTTTGAGCAGGTCATCGTCGATGTCTCGCACGAAGTGGACAAGACACTTTTGCTGTGGGCACGAAAGCGAATCATAGGCCGTTCTAAATCTTCTGCTCTCTGAGAAATGCCAGAGTGTGGGTGACGCACTCGTCCGCATTAGCCGCGGCGATGTGGTACGCGTCGCTGCGGATGACCACGAGTCTTGAATTCGGAATTTGCACCTGGTAGGCCCGCGCTTTTTCCACCGAATGCATTTTGCTGCGGTCCGCGGTGATCACCAACGTGGGGGCGGTGATGCGCTGCAAGACGCCCTCCTTGGCGAGATCGAAGTTCGACAGCGATTTGCTGAGGCCTTCTACGCCCTCCCGATCCGGCCTGCTGAAGAGCGTGTTCCAATACGCGATCATCTCCTTCGACGCGTTCGAACCCAGCCGATCCCGCTGCGGAATTGGCGAGGGGTCGGCGATCACCAGCGGCGACGCCGGCCCGCCAACGACCACGAGTGAGCGAGTGCGCTTCGGATAGTCGGCCGCAAATCGCATTGCAACTGCTCCACCCGTTTTCGCTCCGATGATATGCGCCGAGTCGACACCGGCCTTGTCGATCACCTGCGTGACGAACGTGGCGAGATTGGCCAGCGAATATTCGAAGCCCCGTGGAACGTTGGAATGCCCAAGCCCCGGCAGGTCCGGCCGGATCAGGCGATACTCCTGCGCCATACGCGGCACCCAGGCGTACCATTCCACGCTGGATTCGTCGTTGCCGTGGATGAGGACCACGGGCTCCGGCTTGCGCCAGGGTTCACCCAACCAGTCTTCTCTATAGAAAAAATCTTCCTTGTAGTCCTCTTTCACGCTCCTCACTGGCAGGCTCTGAGCGTGCAGCGTTTCTGACGTGAGTTTGCCCGCCAGAGCTGAGAACCCAACGGTCGTTATCGCCCCACCGCCAGCATGCAACAACTTCCGACGCGAGATCGTTCGAGTCATTTGGACCACCTCTCTTGTTCGGCTCCCGATCAGCGCTCCTGACCCTGGAGTGCAGTTAGGGCGAAATCATGTAGGTCATCTTTGCGATGAGAGCGCGATCGACAAGTCCGCCAGTACTGGAATCGCGACGCTCGTTGTACACAACGAAGATATCACTGAGCGGCCGATGGATGATGTTGAATCGCACGTTCGAGCTCCACTGCTTGTTGTCGCTGTTGTACTGAATGAGCGCGTTCAAAAACATCGTCGTCGTGAATCCGTAGTTCACGCGCGCGGCCAGCAGATTCTGTATCACCCCGCCTTCGACGAGGCGGATGTTGTTGTGCGTGTACTGAAAGGACGTCGTGAGCTTGTAATTGACGCGGAAAGCCCCTCCCGCAAGATACGAATGTTTGTAGCCCGAGTAAAACCGGCCCGCGGAAAATCGCCCGTTTGCGGAGAGGCGGCGGCTCATATCAGTATTCCCGAGGATGAAGTAGTCATTAAATTTGTACTCACGGGGCGTGACCGCCGTGCCGGAAATTTTGAATGGCTGCGAGAGGTATTCGAGCGTCGGATTCTTTCCCAACTCGATCATGGCGCCATTCTGAAAGTCAAACGGCAGATGGTAGTCGATGTACTTGGTCTGGAGACGGCCGCTCGGACCAAGGACGTAGTCGACTTGCCAATGAGGGCGAATATCGCGAATGAAGCTGTGCCATTGCTGCGGACGCCAAGTGTAGCTGGTGATGCTCGCAAATCTTCGAATGCCTACACGCGGTGTGAAGCCCATTTCGTTGTGATAGTTCGTCTGGATGACGGTGTACGTGCCGCTCAACTGCCACACCTTGTCTTGATACTGCATCGCGATACGACCCGCGAGATCTTTGCCGGAAAGACCGGGCGTCATTGTTTTCGCCACGAAACCATTGAGGCTTACCGATTGGCCAAACCTGAAATTGGCGTCCGCTCCAACGCTGCGATTGTAGAGTGATGAATTGTTCACTTCCTTGTTCGTCGCCATCAATCCGATATCGGAATTCGCCAGAACATTTCGGCGAACACGACCGACGAAAAAATTTGTCGGATGAGTTGAACCGGATTCCCGCTGCTGAATATCAAGAAATCCGACCTGATACCGCCCCGCGCTACCCGTGAGCCGCGAACCGCCGAGAATAGGTATCGCATCACCAGAATCAGAAAGACCGATCGTTCGGCTAAAAAACTGGATCAAGTCGTTTCGAATGGCATTTGGCCGCGGATTCAAAATGGTGAAGATACTCTGACCCGTGCCACCTGGTCCGCCCAGAGTGGCATTGGGAACACCGAACTGAAAGATTCCTGAATTCTCTAGGAAGAAATCTCTCTTTTCCGGAAACAGAAGGCTGTAGCGGCTCAGATTAATTTGCTGCTCGTCGGCTTCAACTTGCGAGAAGTCCGTGTTATAGGTGAAATCCCATGTAAGACCCGAGGTAATTCCGTACTTCAGGTCGAGACCGGCGTCAGCATTATATTTGTGAGATTGTGCGAGTCGGTTTTGCGCAAAGCTCGAAACCACGTAGGGTTTGATCTTGATGTTCGAACCGGGCTCGATCCCTTCCAGTCCTTCGAGCGTACCGGCCAGGGATATCCTCTGAACTGTATAAATTCGTGGAACCGGTACCCATAAACTCTCTTCATTACGCCGTCGAATAGTTCGCTGAAAGTTAATGCCCCAGTTCTGGACAGGTGCGCGAGGAAATTTCAGCGTCTTGAATGGAATGGCAATCTCACCGGTCCACCCATCGTGCCCAATGCGCGTCTTCACATACCACACGCCATCCCAGCTCTGATTGACCTCTCGTCCCTCGTTGGCAATCTGTGCATCCCATTTCGCGCCCGCCGGATTGATGATGAATTGATAGGCATTGCGTTCGTCATGAAACGTGTCGAGAACGATCTGAAAGGAATCGCCGGTATCGACGGTGAAGTCCTTCTTCAGCTCTGAAATGATGACGTGGCCGGCTTCCGAATCATTGGCAACAACACCGAAATAAAGATTCTCAGTATCGTACAAAACTGCAACTTCAGTTTTCTCGGAAGCGGACTCGCCTTCATCCGGCTCTTTCTGCGTGAACTCGATGGCTCGAGCAGCGCCGGCCCAGGCGGGCTCATCTAGCCTGCCATCGATCGAAATCTTCTCGGTGATCTTGATGGCGTGCAACCGGCGCTCGAGCCGAATGGCTTCATAGTTGATGTCCTTGGCATATAGAGTAGGAAGCGAGCACAAGAAGGCCATAGCGACCAAGCCGCAAACACGCGGGTGATGCCACTTCATAAGTTATGAACGGGTCTTCGCAATGCGATTTTCATTTGTTCAGTCTGGCCGTAAGTTGACAATACCGGCGGAACAGCTTTCTTCCCGGGTCATCGCGCGCACACTTCATCCATCAAGTCCTCATACGCTGGTCTTTGTTTCCCACAGGCGAAAGCCCCCGACAAACGCGTTTTGGTTGTCGCCCAGGCGAGTATCCGGAGGCAGCTTTTTGAGGTGCTTGGCATTGCCTCCTCCAAGCACCACGTATTCGACTTCGAGAGCGTCCTTGAGCCGTTCGACGACGTCGGCTACATGGCGGCGCCAATTCTTTTTTCCGAGCCGCTCCAGACCGCGAAGACCAACATAGTCCTCGTAAGTCTTCCCATGTTTATAAGGAAGATGCGCCAATTCCATAGGCTCCAGGATTCCATTGACGATCATAGCGGCGCCCAACCCGGTGCCGAGGCCCAAAAAGAGCATCCGTCCCCCTTGGTAACTTCCGAGGGCCTGCATGGCAGCATCATTGGTAACCTTGACCGGACAACCGAATGCCTTGCGGAAATTAAACCCAACCCAGCCGGGGCCCACATTGTGTGGCTCGCGAAGGGGACGTCCATGGATCACGGGACCGGGATATCCGATCGTAACGCGGTCATACTTCCAGTCCCCGGCGATGCGCTTCACATCCCGCACCATTTTATCCGGAGTCATGGTTAGGCCCGACGGAATCTCGCGTGGCTCGTGGTGTCCTGTTGCCAGAACTTTGACGTGCGTTCCTCCTACATCAATCACCAGCACCCTGTCGGCCTTCTCGGAGGCAACTCTCACGACTTTATCTTCGTTCTCGATTAACTTGCCTTCTTAAGCTCTTCGCTTTTTGAGCGAAGACAATCCATCAGATCGTTCCATGACCTATCGAAGGCTTCGGCGCCTTCGCGCTGTAGTTCCTCAGCGAGTTCGGCATGATTCACTCCCGCTCGGGCGAATTCCGCCAGCACTTGTTCGGCATCGTCACCGTCGGCCGGCATCACGCCCTTGACCTGACCATGATCCGCGAAGGCGAGCAGCGTTTTCTCTGGTATCGTGTTGACCGTGTCCGGCGCTGCAAGCGCTTCGACATACATGACGTCCGGGGCGCTTGGATCTTTCGTGCCGGTGCTGCCCCAAAGCAGGCGTTGCGGCACCGCTCCTGCCTCGGCGAGTTTCTGCCATCGGGCCGACTTCAGCAGATCGCGGTAAGTTTTGTAGGTGCGCTTCGCGATGGCAATTCCCAGGCGATTCCGAAGCGGTTCCGGAACTTTTCCCAGCACCGCTTTGTCCCAGCGGCTAATGAAGACCGATGCAATCGAGTGTATCTTCGGATCGCGACGGGCAGCGATTCTTCGTTCGATGCCGCGCATGTAAGCCTCTGCAGCCGCAATGTACTGCTCGCGTGAGAACAACAGCGTGACATTGACTGGCACACCCTGAAATGTCGATTCCTCGATTGCAGGAACGCCTTCGCGGGTGCCGGGAATCTTAATCAGGACATTCGGACGTTTAGATCGAGCATGGAGTTGCGCGACCTCTTTGATCGTCTTTGCCGTGTCATAGGCCAGCAAGGGAGATACCTCCAATGAGACCCAGCCGTCGATGCCATTCGTCGAGTCGAAAATCAGTCGGAAGAGATCGGCCGCTTGAGTCAGATCCTCCAAAGCAAGCTCGAAAAATAACTCTTCACCGGACTTACCCTGAGCAGTCTTCTTTCGGATCGATTCGTCGTAGGAATTGCCATTTCGGATCGCTTGATCGAATATCGTCGGGTTGGACGTCAGTCCCGTCACGGAAAACTCGTCCCTATAACGGCGGAGTGTGCCGCTTGTCAGGAGGTCGCGTGTGATGTTGTCCAGCCAAAGACTCTGACCGAGATCGTGAAGTTGCTGTGTCGCTTTCATTGTTCCTTCCTTTCTCGCCTTTGTTTTTTTGGTTCTAACAACGTGGAAAGATCGTAGTCAACGAGATCGCCGACGCGCTGTATCGTGATGTCTGCTGGTAGATTAGCGGCAACTATTTGGGGATCGCGCGCGTAATGTCCCTGGCGCGGAAAAACTGTCGTCAATTGGTTGCCAAAGAGGTTTTTCATCGCAGCCAAAATACGAAGCTTGTCATCGACCATGACGTAGTGTTGCGCGGGGTAGCAGTCCCTCACATCATCCAGCATCTGCTCTTTGTGGATGTAGATCAACACTCGCCCATCGACGGCTTCCCACAGTCCGGAACGCTGAACTTTGCGAGGTTGGAAGACCACGTCGCCGTCGGACAGGATGACGGTCAGGCCCCATTTTCGAAGATGTTCGATCGCATCCAGTGAACCCGGATACAGCCGGTTCGCGAACGGATAATCCACCAGGAACGAAGACACCATTAAAAGACGCGGATCGTGCATGTCGCCGAGGCGGTAGCGTTGCAGCGCACCGAGGTAATCGGCGTAGCCGAGTTCAGCGCGCAATTGATCGAAGATTGACCAGTATCGATTACTGCTTTCGGGACCGAACTCACGTTCGAGATATGCCTTGAGGTCGGCTTGGACGCGGTCGTTGTCAAGCAACGTATTATCCACGTCCAGCAGGAAAACAACTTCATCGGGAGTTGTCATGAAAGTAATCCTCTGTAGGGTTGTGCCAGCCGCCATCACCGGCAATAAGACGATCCGCTTCGGGTGGTCCCCACGTATTCGGCTCGTATTCGACAACGGGTGTCGCGTTGCCGAGGATCGGATCGATGATTCGCCAGGAGGCTTCGACGCCATCCTCGCGTGCAAACAGCGATGCATCACCGCGGATCGCATCGCCGAGCAAACGCTCGTACGGCATCATCTCCTCGCCAGGGTGATGATGAGCGATCAGATCGATGTCTTCGCCGACCATTTCTTCCCCAGGCACCTTTACCCTTGCCCCAACGGAGATGAAGACATCCGGACTGAGTCGGAAGCGGACATAGTTCGCCTGGCCCGATGCGATGTCATCGAAGACGATTTGCGGAGGACGCTTCAACTCAACCATCACATCCGTGGAAGTGACGGGCAGTTGTTTACCGGTTCGGATGTAAAACGGCACACTCGACCAACGCCAAGTCTCGATGTGCAATCGAAGGGCGGCAAACGTCTCGACCTGCGAGTCGGGCGCGACACCTTCATTATCGCAATACCCGCGGAACTGCCCGCGAACGATATCCGCAGGAGTGAGCGGCCGAATGGCTTTAAACAGTCGAATCTTTTCATCACGCATCGTTTCAGCATCCCTGCTGACGGGAGCATCCATCGCCAGCAGTACCAAGACCTGAAACATATGGTTCTGCACGACGTCGCGAATCGCCCCGACTTCTTCATAAAAGCGGCCGCGGCCCTCGACACCGAAGCTTTCGGCCATCGTGATCTGCACACTGGAGACATAATTGCGGTTCCAGATGGGTTCGAGAAAGGTGTTGGCAAAACGGAAATACAGGAGATTCTGAACGGGTTCCTTTCCGAGAAAATGATCGATCCGGAAAATGGCCGACTCCACAAAGAACTGAAGCAGCGTGCGGTTCAATGACTGCGCGGAAGCGAGATCCCGGCCAAATGGCTTTTCCACGACCACACGGGCATTGTGCGCACAACCGGATTTCGCCAGCCCTTCAGCAACGATCGCAAACATGCTTGGTGGAATGGCGAGATAATGCAAGGGCCGCTGAGCATCGCCGAGTGTTTGACGCAAGCGTTCGTACGTCGATTGATCCCGATAGTCCCCGTCGATGTACTGAAGACGCGCAGACAATTTGCGAAAAGCATCCGCATCCATGCCTCCGTGTTTCTCGACACTATCGCGGGCGCGCGCTTTCAATTGGTCCAGATTCCAGCCAGCCTTGGCCACGCCGATCACCGGTATATCGAGGTGACCGTGCCGGACCATCGCTTGAAGTGCGGGAAAGATTTGCTTGTACGCCAAGTCACCAGTCGCACCAAACAAGACAAGGGCGTCCGAATGCGGCACCGTCATATCTTGAATACCTCCTTGGATACGACCGCGTGTCCAAACTTATATTATGGACGGTTCCGGTGGGATTGATACGGACGTAGATTAATCGTGAATCTAATGACCTGGCACGGCTGCCCTGTGTAGTTCTTGGCTTCAGCGCGTCGACAGCGCAGTGCGTCTTTCGGTAAATGATTTCGGGTTTTTTTGCTCGGTCCGGGAATAGTCACGCCTCCTTCGGGTTTGTTACAGACGTGGAGGTGATGTAGTGGATAACGAGCGGACATTGATCGGAAGGTTGAGGGCCCGTGACGAAAGCGCCTTTGTAGAATTGGTCGAACGTTACTACGGCTACCTTCTCCCACTAGCGAATTTCTTCGTCTCGAATAGAGCCGTCGCCGAGGAGGTCGTGCAGGAGGCGTGGCTGGCGGTTCTAAAGGGGATCGATCGGTTTGAGGAACGGTCTTCGTTTAAGACTTGGATCTCGCGGATAGTCATGAATCTCGCGAGGACACGAGGAGTGCGCGAAAGTCGAATGGTGGCTTTCTCGGAGTTTGCCGATAATGAAGCCGGCCGCCCGGAACCGGCCGTCGATCCGGAGCGATTCAGAGTTGCCACTGACGAATACCCCGACCATTGGTCCATCGCGCCGCGACCGTGGAATTCCGATCCTGAAACGCAGTTACTAACCAGCGAAACCATGGCGGCTCTGGACGATGCAGTCGAGCGGCTACCGGAAACCCAGCGGCTGGTCCTCACAATGCGCGACGTGAACGGATGGACCGCTGAAGAAGTTTGTAACGCGCTGGCAATTTCCGAGACTAATCAGAGGGTACTGCTCCATAGGGCGCGGTCAAAAGTACGTGGTATTCTTGAAAATCATTATTCAAATTCAGGAAGGGCAGATCGTGACGGAAGCCGAATTGACCTGCAAGGAACTGACGGAACTGATAACGGATTACCTGGAAGAGCGGTTGCCGCAAACTGAACGGGTCAGGCTCGAACAGCACCTGTCGGTCTGTCCCGGATGTGTGACCTATTTGGATCAGATGCGCCTCACCATAAAGGCGCTCGGCGCCAAGCCGAGCGTCGAGATTCCCAAAGCAATTGAATCCGACTTGTTGCTAGCATTCCGACGCTGGAAAAACTCCCGCTAAAAACGCACCTTCGATACGCTAACGCGGGCTAAAGCCCGCGACTACATGCATGCCTGCACGTTATCTCGAGCTTGTAGTCGCGGGCTTTAGCCCGCGTTCGGGTCGCGCTGGTTTCCTCGAGACCAGGAGATCTGAAAGTGCGGTCATAGACCGGATAGTTGCAGCGGAAGATGCAACGCTCGCGATTGTCGTGGTGCAGCTTGGCGCACAGCACGCGTGCGGGGCCGCGCGGCCGTACATAGAGTTCAGCGGCGAGCAGCATCCCGAGTGGGGGCGCGGTGAAATAGATCCAGATGGCCGTCCAGTTCGCAGCGGAAAAAGCAGATCCCAGGGTTCGGGCCGGATTCATACTCATTCCGGAAATGGGCGCTTCGATGCTGATGTATGTCATCACGAGAAGTCCGGCAAACATGCCGGTGTAACGATTGAGCTTCGGCGTGTTGGATACGCGCAGGATCACCGACATCAACAGAAATGTGATCGCCGCCTCGGCAGCAAAGGCCCACCAGTAGCCGTATCGTCCCGGCAGAGTAACCACGTAGTCCACGGATGGATGTGAAAGCCACGCGCCAAGGGCAATACCGGCGATCCCGACCCCGGCGATTGCACCCGCGAATTGAGCAGCAATATAGAAGAGAGCGTCCATGAGCTCGATCTTTCCAAGCCTCAAAAAAGTGAGTGTGGTGGCCGGATTCATGTGAGCGCCGGAACGTTTGCCAAAACTCGAATAGATGAGAGCTACAGCCGTCGCGCCCATGGCCAGACCCATTAACACACGAAGCAGGGTTGGGTCTCGGACGAAGCGGACGAGCGGCGAATCCGGATGACCCAACAGAGTTCCGAAACTGCAGGCGGAGATCATGAAAAGCCCAAGACCACTTCCTTCGATGGCATACTCCGGCCAGTGCTCGACGAAGATTTCTCTCCACATGGAAACGGCTGGAGTCGTGCTGGTTGAGACCAACATGAAATGGATCCCGTGCGCTCAGAGTTCCACGCGATGCAAGTGGCTGTAGACAATGGGCGCCATCGCAGAGGCGACATTCAGGTTCGAATCCCGATCCAGGTTGGAAACGACATATGCCAGGTACTTGCCGGACTCGAATCCAGCGATCTCGAGAATACCTTGCCGGTCGCGGTAAATCGGAATGCCCGACGCATTCATGACGGCAGGGGCGCCGGCCTGCGTGAAAGACTCATTCCTTTTCTCGGTGATCACGAGTGAGAGGATGGTGTCCTTATTACCAGTCAAGATGAGGTGAATGTACTGCCGGTGGTTGGCAGTGCAGCGGTGTCCTTCTACGATCTTGTAATCGGCGCCGAGCTTTGCCTGGACCGCAGGCACCAGCTCGATGAAGTCGGGGCCGAGTGCCGAGCGTCCGGTGTCCGCCTTCATTTCATCGAAAGAGACGAACCGTTTCCATCGTTCCGACAGTATCGCGCAATGAACATGGTCCACCAGACCGACGCGAAGAATCTCCTGCACGCGCGCGGAAACAGTCTGAAAGACACTGTCGTCGCCGCGGAACTGGATGATGCGGCCCCTCTGCAGGGCCGCAACGCCTCCGATGGCCAGGAGCAAAACAGCCGCAGCGGCCATCATCCAACGTGCGGTGTCATAGGCGAAAAAACTTCGTCGTTCCGTGCGAAAGCGCTCTCGCAAAGCCTCTGCCAACTCGAGCGGCGCCTGTTCATTTGTCACGGCATTCCGGACAAGCTGTTTCATGCGGGCGCGGCTCTCAAGAATCCGGGTGCAATCCGTGCAGGACATAACGTGCTGGAGCACATCCTGATTCGTCTCGACGAGGAGTTCGTTGTCCAGATAGGCATCGAAATACCGCCGGTATCTCTCGCAAGATCGATCATTGAAGTTAAGCACGTTCATAAGCACCCTCCTGTAGCTTTCTGCCGACGCCATTCGCACTGGCGTAGTCCGCCAGTTTCATCCGCAGCTGCTTTCTGCCACGGCTCAAGCGGGACATCACTGTTCCCACCGGAATACCAATCATCTCCGCGATTTCCTTGTAAGAGAACTCCTGGACGTCTGCCAGCAGAACTACTTCGCGAAACTCTCTTGGAACATCGTCCAGGGCCGCCAGTACGTCTTCATCTTGAATGTCTTCCGGAACAGGCGGCTCGAATGTCAGGGTTTCCGCAAACGACCGCTCGCCTTCCGGAACTGTCTTGGTGTTGAACCAACGCCTGCGGTAGTGCCGGACTTCATTGATCAGAATCTTGAACAACCAGGCCCTGCAATTGGTTCCGGGCTCGAACCGATGAAAGGCTTTCCAGGCCTGCAGGTACGCCTCTTGTACAAGATCGTGTGCTTCTGTCCGATCTCTGACAAGATGCACTGCCGTGCGATACAGAGCGTTCAGGTGCGGGAGCGCGACGGCCTCGAATTCGCCAGACTCCACTTTTCTGCCAAAAAGCACTTGCTAGGCCCTCAGACCATCTCAGCTCTGTTATGAAAAAGACATCAGAGCCCCTCTTTATTCCCCAAAACGCAATTCTTTAGAGGTTGGCGCCATTGACGCGCGACCGAACTACGCCACTTACACGAACGGTTGGCGTAATTGGCGCAATTCGCGGCTCAAAAAAGGCTCATTTTTCGACGCGACATTCATCGTCGAATGAACGGTGGCAAGTTCCGACCGCAGGTGTTTTCTTCCGAGAATGAGGCGATCCGCAACCGCGCCGGTGGATAAGTCCAGAATTTCGGCTGCTTCCTTATAGGAGAACTCCTGGCAGTCGACTAAGAGGATGATCTCTCGAAAAACCATCGGAACTCTCGACAGGGCAGACACCACCTGCTCAGGCGAATACGAAAATGTGTCCCGACCACCCGGCTCCTCTGTGTACTTTTCGGATGTCGAGGACGGGATACCGGACCAACCTCGGTTGCGACGATGTATTCGATGGATCAGGATTTTGAACAGTCCCAGGCGCCAATCGGACCACGTTTCTCGGCCATCAAAGGATTTCCATGCGCATGCATAGGCCTCGCGCACAACCTCCTCCGCACCTGGACGGTTTTCTGTGAGTCGCAACGCGGTTTGAAACAGCGCATTCACGTGAGGCATTGTCATCGTTTCGAATCGCGAGTCTCCGGCGGATTGCATAAGAATTACCTCGCTTCATCTCATCTGCTCGAATATTTGTTGTTCTGCGTTGTTAGATGAAGCGGCGGGAGAAGAAGATTCAAAACATTTCTTGAGGAAAAATCAGGAGCCGGAAGTGCCACTTGGACCGGCCTGCTTAGCGCGAATCTTGGCTCGGATGCTGCTAGCAACTCGCGAAGAGACATCCTCGGACAGCTCGAAAGACCCACTTTCGGTAACGATACGCAGCGTCTTGCGTGTGGAATCGTAGACGGCCCGGCAAGTGCGACAATGGCTCATATGCGCTTCGACTTGTTTTCGAAGGCTGTCGCTTAGTTCGTCATCCAGATAGTCCGACAGTTCTGCCAGGACATCTTCGCAACTAAACATTCGCGACTCTCCTTCCCAGGCTTGGAGCAAGGGCCTCTCGCAGCATCAAACGTCCGCGCAGCAGGCGGGATTTTAGTGCCGGCACACCAATTTTCAAGACTTCAGCGGTCTCCTCCGTAGTGAACTGTTCGAGATCGCGCAGCATTACCGCCACACGGTATTTTGCCGGAAGCTTCAGGAGTTCCTGCTCTACCTTGTGCCGGAGTTCTGTCTGCGAATACATCTCCTCCGGGTTGCCTCCCCAAGCGCTGATGTCGCGGGGACGAAACGGAGCGTCGTTCTCCGATCCTTGTTCGTCCAAGCTGTCGACGTCCTTGCGCGTGCGCAGACGCTCGACCCCTTCGTTGATCGCAATGCGTGTCAGCCAGGTGACAAACTTTGATGCCCCTTGGAATCCGCCAATGTGCTGGAATGCCTTCAGAAACACGTTCTGTATACCGTCCTCCGCGTCGTCCGGATTACGCGTGATCGCCATCAAAGTGCGATAGATCCTTTGCTGATGACGGCGTACCAGTTCGTCAAAAGCATCCAATTCACCCGCCCGTGTTCGTTCGACTAAATCCGCGTCATCATCGATCACCGAAACCGGCGAAACGACTCTTCCTTCATCTATTAGAGTGAAATTGCCGAAAGGAAGATTCATTTCTTTTTCGGGCTGGTCCGAAACGGGTTCCAGTCCCAGTTGACGGGCGACTCTCGACGAGTCGAAATCCGGCACGGTGCCCAGGCCGAAAGAGACGAAGTTGGCGAACTTCGCCAGCCCCACCATGATGACCGCCTCCAAAATGTGCTCGTCGCCAAAACCATGCTCGCGCAAGGCATCGATGTCCAGGCGGCTCACCTCCCTCGGACGGTTGTTCAACTTCACCGCAAAATCGAGCAGAGCCTTCTCGGCGATCGGAATGTTGGTTACCGTATGGTCGAGCGCCACTTGTTCCGGTTCCGGCCCCTCGATACCGAGCATACGGACGATCTCGCAATGGGCCGTCACACAATAGGTGCTGAGATTGTCGGCAGAGCACACCAGAAAAATATATTCTTTTTGCCTGCGAGTCAGAGCGCTTTCCTTAAGCAATATTGTTCCGATCAGTCCGACCTCGGCGTCGATCAGATCGGGCCGGAGCGTCTGAGCGCGGAAGAAGTTCGGGATGAAACCGAAAGCAGCCTTAATGTCGAGGAGCGTCGGGAAATCCCTTTCGTCCCCCGGCGCTCCGCTCAGATAACCCATCAATCCTCCGAATGAGCAATTGGCATCTCCTCTGAGACTGGGGGAGTATACAGCGAAAAACAGCCTTGGAATACCTTGAAACCTCCCTCGCAGCACCGGCAGCGGGCACCTACGGAAATGGCAGTTACAACAGTGTCGAAGGTCCTGGATTCTGGCAGTGGGATCAGGCCGTATCCAGAGAATTCCAGATCAAGGACAGACCTCCTGATCTCGACATGGAATTCCCTCTGGTCAAAGAAAACAGAATGAGCCGAACGCGGGCTAAAGCCCGCGACTACATGCGTGCCTGCACGTTATCTCGAGCTTGTAGTCGCGGGCTTTAGCCCGCGTTCGGGTCGTGCTGAATTCCTCGATATCAGGAGGTCTGAAGGAAGGGCAACGGCTGGAGATGCGGGCGGAAGCGTTTAACGTTACGAATAGCCTGCGCTGTGGGAATCCGGGCGTGAGCCTGGCACCGCCATAACGCTAGGCAGCGGCGACGGCCTTTTTCGTCTTTCTCGGTTTCCGCGCCACACCATTTTCGAAAACAGCGCGCAAAATCTCTGCGACACTCCAGGCCTGGGCGAAACATCCGCGCGGATGGTGTGGCGAATCGCCATCGAAAATCTCGGAAACATGACCAAGACCAGCTTCGGTCAGATGACCGGAGAAAATGTGAAGCCACTCCCGAACCTGATCCTGAGCCTTCTTTCCATTACCGTTCACTTTGAAATACGCGTCGATAAACGGCCCGAGCAACCATGCCCAGACCGGTCCCTGGTGATACGAGCTGTCTCTCGCAACCGAATCACCTTTGTAGTGTCCACGATACCTGGAGTCCGCAGGGGACAAACTCCGGAGACCGTAAGGCGTAAACAAGTCTCTCTCGACCGCGTCCACGACAGCTTTCGCGCGCCGTTTACTCAGCATCGAATGCGTTAGACTCACCGCGAGAATTTGATTTGGCCGCATGGCCGTGTCGGGCTTGCACTCGCTCCGCGGATCTAAAACAACGTCGTAAAGACAGGAGGCTTCTTCGTTCCAGAACAGCTCGTTGAAGCTGCGCTGCGCAAGAGCGGCAAGAGTTGAATACTTCTGAGCGTCGGCGGAAATGCCGATCTTTCCGGCGATATCCTCCATGGTGCGCAATGCGTTGTACCAGAGCGCCTGAATCTCCACGGCCTTGCCGTTCCTTGGGGTGACAACCCAGTCGCCGATTTTGGCATCCATCCATGTGAGTTGAACATTGGGATCGCTGGATGCAATCAGCCCATCCTCGTCCATTTTGATGCCGTAGCGAGTGCCCCGAACGTGCCACTCGATGATGTCCGCCAAGACAGAATAGAGATGAGCACGGACGAACGGATAGTCGGCCGTGTATTGAAGTAGCGATCGGACGGCTTCGAAGTACCACAACGTCGCGTCGATCGTGTTGTATTCGGGAGCTTCGCCCGCGTCGGGAAAGCGATTGGGCAACATTCCGCGGTCGACGTGCTGGGCAAATTCACACAAAATACTTCGCGCGATTTCGTCCCGGCCTGTGACGAGAGTCAGTCCAGGCAACGCAATCATCGTGTCGCGGCCCCAATCCGTGAACCACGGATATCCCGCGATCACCGTCTTCTGGTCTCCACGGCTGACAATGTATTGATCTGCCGCCGCAGTCAAGGTGCGGACGAGGTCGTCTTCCGCTACTAAATCCGAAACAATTCGAGACCGACGATCCATCTCCTGCTGCCGAAGCATGTCGGCCGAGGCAACATCCAGAATTTCCGTGGAAGCAATAAGGGTGGCGTTTCCTCGCGCACTGAGATCGAACCGCAAGGTCATTGGATTGAACAGGTCCTCCACCGAGTCCAGCCCGCGTTCACGCTCGAGAGCGTATTCGAAGTTCTTGTACCAGTAGCCTTGTGAATTCACTTCCTCCGCGTCATGCGCGAAATAGAGGCTAGGATGCTCCGAGTACGGGCGCACCGAAGCGAGCTTCTCATGATGAAAGTGGACAGTTCGGTCCAGCGCTCCGTTCTCGTGCGTTAAGGCGTGATAGTCACGGAACGCGATCAAAGGCCGCAGTTCGAGCTGAACCGCGCGAGGTCCTTGCTCGCGCACGCGATACTGAATCACGGTGGTGTTTTGCCCGTGAACCATAAACAGCAGCTTCTCGATCTGGACGCCACCCACAGCAAGTGTAAATATTGGAAATGGGTCCAGCCGGAACCCTTCCATGCTTGTGTAGCCCTGGGGGTGGACTGCCCCGGAGTACTGGTTCGCCGAAAGATCGTATCGCTGGCCGTCAATGACCACGGTTTCCTCGAACTTTGAAAGAAGCACGACCCTTCCCGCGGGCGGACGCATCGCTGCAGTAAGAAGCGCATGGTACCGCCGGGTGTTCAGCCCGATGACGGTGGAGCAGGCAAATCCGCCGATACCGTTGGTTTCCAGCCATTCACGGCTCGTCGCGTCCTCGAAGTTGTGGAGAATGTCTTCGGCGAAGTTGATCATGATTTATGCACTAATCGTTGAGGCTGCGCGCTGCCGCGCTTGCGCTTCGCGCTCCATGGCTTTGTGTTCTTCTGCGTGCTGCACGAACGGCGCCCGAACGGTCGTAAACTGGACGAGATCTTTCGAGAACAACAGATCCAGGCTCCAGTCGAGCGCAACGCGGCACTTCTTCTCGAATCGGGGAAGTTTGCTGAGATAGATCGTGCGCCAGAGCCACCACGCCACAAAACCTGAGAAATTGAAACCGAACATCTGGGCCACTCCGGTGCGTTTACCGATTGCGGCAAGTTGACCAAGGGTTGAGAAGATGAAGGGTTTCTTGACTCCGCCTCGAATGGCCGCGCACATGTTGCGCGCGAGAACCCGGCCTTGTCGCAACGCATGCTGTGCGGTCGGGGGGTACGGTTTTCCGGTTCTTGGATCCGGGATCGAAGCGCAATCACCAACCGCCCAGACGCCCGGCCAGTCGAGCACTTCCATATATTCGTTGGTGGCTAACCGCCCGCGTTCCTTCCGACATGGAACGGTATCCAGGATTGGATGTGGCGCCGTTCCGGCGGTCCAAACCAGCGTATTGGTCGCTACGTTCGATCCGTCGCTGAGTTCGACGATTCCGTTCCGATAGCCGAGCACTCGCGTATTCAACCGGATTTCGACGCCTCGCTCGGTCAGCTTGCTTCCGGCATATGCGCCGAGCTTTTCACTAAGCTCCGGGAGAATGACGGCTCCGGAATGAACCAGCACGATGCGCAGGTCTCGCTCTTGCAGGTTGTTGTAAAAGGGAATGGCCTCCCGCAGGAAATCGTTTACGGCGGCAATCGTCTCCACCCCCGCAAATCCGCCGCCCGCCACAACGATGGTCATCAGCGGCGTCCTGGCGTGGGTGCACTCGAAATCGGCTTCCTCCATGTTTTGAATCAGACGGTTTCGCAAAAAGATGGCATCTCCAAGCGATTTCATCGTCAGCGCATTTTCTTCGAGACCGGGCAAATTGTAATAGTTCGTTGTGTTGCCCACACCGATAATCAGGTGGTCATATTCAAGCTCGTGATGATGATGATCCGTACCGTGAGATACTTCGATTCGCTTCTCGTCCAGGTAAACCCGCTCCACGTCACCCTGAAAGAATTGAACGCGTTTCAGGAGCTTCCGGATTGGATTGACGATATGGGTCATGTCCAGGTCGCTTGCGGCGACCTCGTGGAGCATCGGTGTGAAGAGAAAGAAATTGTCGTGATTGACCAGGGTGACGTCCACATCCGGATCGCGCGCGATGGTCCGCTCAATCTCAAGCGCGGTATAGAGGCCACCAAAACCGCCGCCAAGAATAACAATGCGCTTTTTCATACCCAATTCCTTTAGCTAACGAATACCACCACGGTTGTCAGCCCACGACGGCACCTTGGTCATAGTTCCGCCACTTCACAGAAAATCTTGATGGCGCCCTTGGCATTTAGAAGTTTGTCGAAGAGTTCTTTGTAGTTGGCGAGTCCCTTCACCGGGTGCGTTAACAGACGTTTCAACCAACCTGGGTATTCGAGCTCCGCCTGTGAAAGATCACGCACTCCGCTTTCGAAGTACTCGCGATTCGCGTTGACGGTGCCAACCATGACCTTATTACCCAGCACAAACTCGAGATTGATTTTGTCTGCCGAAACCTCGATCTTGCGGTCACCGCCCGTCACGCTGGAAAGAGCGAGCACTCCATTCTTCGCGAGAGCGCGCATGCTATCGAAGACCACCGGTGAATAACCTGTCGCTTCGAAGACGAGATCGAAAGGACCGTACTTCGCGGCTCCATCGAGAATCGGCATTTCCTGAGTGGAGACATAACGCGATCCAATCGCTTCGATAAGGTCTGAATTGAGATAGGGTTTTTTCGTCAGTGCGAACGTGGTGACGTCCAGCCCGCGCAGCCTCAGAATGAGCGCTGCTAAGAGTCCGATGGTTCCCGCGCCCATAACGGCAGCACGCCGCGGCTTCCAGACTCGAAGCCGGCGTTGGATCTCGTATGCCTGAGTGATTCCCTTCTCGACGACAGTCGTCGGCTCCAATAGAACACCGACTTCCTTGAGACCCCCCGGAACCTTGACGATAAACTCCGCGTCGTCCACGTAGGATTCGGTCAGGTAACCGTGGCGGAGGTTGATACCGCGCTCGTAGTACGTGTCATCGGTCGTCATATCGCTGGTGCCGATCTGATCGTAGATGCTCGTGCCAGGACGGCGGACAGTGGCAACGACGTAATCCCCCGGTTGAAGTTCGGTGACATTCGACCCGACTGCCTCGACCTGGCCGAAGCTTTCGTGACCGAGCACCAGGAATTCGTATCCCGGAGGAGCCGAGCCGTATTCGGCGGCGTTGATTTCTTTGTCTGTGCCGTCGACGCCGACGCGCAGGACTTTGACAAGAACGCCGCGGCCGTTTGGAACGTCGTCCAGTGACGGTCTGGCGAGTTCTGCGAGGTGAACACTGCCGGGTGTGCCAGGTCGGACAGCGATGGCCTTCATCGGTGCTGCCTTGGCAGTGATTTCCGTCGTGGTTGCGGTCTGCGATTTCATCGTGATTGATCCTTTCTCATCTGTAGGAGCGGTCCATGACCGCCCGGAACGCGGGCTAAAGCCCGCGACTACATACTTGCCTAAACGTTGTCGCCCTCATGTAGTCGCGGGCTTTAGCCCGCGTTCACTACTCGAAAGCGTCACAGACCGCCCTTAGAGTTAGTCCACTATCGAGACCTGGCGTTACGCGCTGACCTGGATTTTGTCTTCACGACGCGTTCCGGCATTCTTTTCGCCGCTCTGCTGAAGCAGCTTCGCCACCACTCCGGTCCATCCCGTTTGATGGCTGGCGCCGACGCCACGGCCATTGTCTCCATGAAAATACTCGTAGAAGAGAATCAAATCCTTCCAGTGCGGATCATGTTGGAACTTGTCCGAAGTTCCATGAACTGCCCGCAATCCGTTCTGATCGCGCAGGAAGGTTCCCGCGAGACGCCGTGAGATCTCCTGCGCAACTTCCCAGAGCGTGAGGAAGTTCCCCGACCCTGTCGGGCATTCGACCTTGTATTCCTCGCCGAGATAGTGGTGGAACTTCTGGAGGGATTCGATGATCAGAAAGTTTACAGGAAACCAGATAGGGCCCCGCCAGTTGGAATTGCCGCCGAACAAGCCCGTGCTCGATTCTCCCGGCTCATATTCGAGGCGGTGCTCGGCCGAGCCGAGTCGAAGCACATACGGGTGGTCTTTGTGATATCGCGACACGGCTCGAATTCCATACGGCGACAGAAATTCGTTCTCATCCAGCATGTATCGGAGAACACGGCGGAGCTTCTCGCCGTCCACAATGGACATGAGCCGGCGCTCGCCCATACCGGGCGTGAACATGCACGCTTGGTTCTGGGTGTACCCCGGGCGATTCGCAATAAACCAGTCGAGGCGCCGCCTGAAGTTGGGAAGTCGTTTCAAGAGCTCGGGCTCGAGCGTGTCGACCGCGTAGAGCGGAATCAATCCAACCATCGAGCGCGTTTTCATCGGAAACTCGCCCTGGTTTGGCACGTGAAGCACGTCGTAAAAGAATCCGTCCTCGTCGTCCCAGAGGCTAACGCCATCCTCGCCGCGATTGTTCATCGCGTACGCGATCTGGGTGAAGTGCTCCCAAAACTTGCTCGCCACATCTTCGTAAGCCGGATCCTCGTACGCCAGCTCGAGCGCCATGGCCAGCATGTTCAGGCAGTACATCGCCATCCAGCTCGTGCCGTCGGACTGCTCGATATGGCCCCCGGTGGGTAGGGGCGCACTGCGATCGAAAACACCGATATTGTCGAGGCCAAGGAATCCACCCTGAAAGATGTTTTTACCCTCAGCATCCTTTCGATTCACCCACCAGGTGAAATTGAGCATGAGCTTGTGGAAAACGCGCTGCAGGAATTTGCGGTCGCCAGTCCCTTTCCGCCTCTTCTCGATCTTGTAAACGCGCCATGCAGCCCAGGCGTGCACGGGCGGGTTGACGTCGCCGAACGCCCACTCGTAAGCCGGGATCTGGCCGTTCGGATGCATGTACCACTCGCGTAATAAAAGGATGAGCTGGTCCTTGGCGAAGTCGCAATCGACGAGAGCCAACGGGATGCAGTGAAAAGCAAGATCCCAGGCGGCGAACCAGGGATATTCCCATTTGTCCGGCATAGAAATGACGTCGGCGTTGTAAAGATGCCGCCATTCGTGATTTCTCCCTTTGCGCCGATCGGGCGGTGGCGGCGGGAAATCCGGATCTCCATCCAGCCACTGCTTCACCTCATAGTGGTAGTACTGCTTGGACCACAGCATTCCAGCCAGTGACTGACGCATCACGTCTTTCGTATCAGCGGAGAGATCTTCCGGAATTACGGTCGAGTAAAACTCGTTGGCCTCACGTATGCGAGCGTCGAAGGTCTTGTCGAAAGCCTTACCGAACGGCCGGGCAGCGGTCGCCGCTGGGTCGACATGAGTCAAACGGAGATGGACGCGTACGGTCTCTCCGGGCCGAATTGTCAGTGGATAATGGGCGGCTGCCTTGGTTCCCACATTGGATGGATTCACGGCATCGTTGTTCTTATCAACAATGGCATCATGGATACTGTCCTTCACGTAAGGCGATGCGTTCTCCACGCCGTACAGTCGAAAGCTGTTGGTTTCATTTTCCGTAAATAAGAGCCGCGGCGTGCCTTCCAGATACAGCCAGCGCTCTCCATAGCGCGGATGGTTTAGCTGTATCACATGTTCGCTTCCTCCATTGCCTGCTCGCATGAAAGGACGGGGCTCATTCTTGTCCCAGGACCAGGTGTTTCGAAACCAGATGGTCGGGAGCAGATCCAGGGAAGCCACTTCCGGCCCGCGGTTGGCGACGCTGATGCGAACGAGAATGTCATCGCTATCGGCCTTCGCGTACTCCACGAAGACGTCGAAGTAGCGATTGTCATCAAATACTCCGGTATCCAGCAGCTCGTATTCGGCGTCCTGCTTTCCACGACGGCGATTCTCCTCGACTAACCGGGCATAGGGATACTCCTGCTGAGGATACTTATAGAGGTATTTCATGTATGAGTGAGTCGGCGTGCTGTCGAGATAAAAATAGTACTCTTTGACATCTTCGCCGTGGTTGCCTTCGCTTCCCGTCAGGCCGAATAACCGTTCCTTTAGGATCGGGTCCTTTCCGTTCCACATAGCGAGCGCAAAGCAGATCAATTGATGACGGTCCGAAATACCGGCGATGCCGTCTTCATTCCAGCGGTATGTTTTTGACCGCGCGTGATCATGCGGCAGATAGTCCCATGCCGTGCCATAAGCACTGTAGTCTTCCCGAACCGTTCCCCATGCGCGCTCGCTAAGGTAAGGTCCCCAACGCTTCCAGTGCGCTGTGCGGTCTGTCGCCTCCATTAGTCGTTGTTCTTCTGCAGTCATGAGTGATTTCCTCGTTGAATGGCAATCATGGTTTCGTCGTCGATAAGATTCTCCTTGCGGAACTCACCGAGACGTCTTAGCAAAAACTGGCCCACAGCGGCAGGGCCATCCGCCGGAGCAGCGCGTATCCACTCCATCAAACGATCTCGTCCTAGCATTTCTCCCGAAGCATCCTCTGCTTCGGTAATTCCATCGGTGTAAAGAACGAGAATGTCGTCGGGATCGAGTTGAATCAGGGTTTGACGATACTTCGTCCCCTGAATCAACCCGACGGGCAGTCCCTCCACGCCACAGGCAACCTTTAACGTCGGTCCCCCCGCGTCGCACGCCTCTTCGTCCAGCCAGTTCCACGTCGCGGTTTTTGAGCGATACCACAAGGGTGGAAGATGACCCGCGTTCGTAAATGCCGTTTCCCCCGTATCGCGGAGAACGCCGAGAACCAATGCGGTCGCATATTTCCCGCTCGCTACGCAGCCACGAAACGATTTGTTCAGCCCCCGCACAAAATCGGTCTGATCCCATGTATTGATGTGCTCGCGCATCAAAGCATGCAGCACTTGCGCCGGAGCGCTGACTTCGGCTCCATGGCCGCTCACATCCGCCAATATGACACGCGACAGAACGGCCTGACCACACACGGAAAGATAATAGATGTCTCCTCCGGCATCCTGTGATCCAGCGGGGTTGGAGTAGACCCAGGCCGTCAGGTCCAGGAGTTCAACAGTGCGAGTGACGCTGCGATTGCCACCCCACACCTCCATACAGACCAGGGCATGCTGTCGTTCATGGTCTCGGATCATGATGAATCTTCTCCTTCTTTACTTCTGCAACACTCTTGAGGCGTGGCCATCCGGATCCCGGACGGACAGGCCTCTGTGGAACCCTGCTTGTCCATCGGAAAGATCCACGATGCCAGGCGACACGAATGCGAACTTGCCGGCGCGCAGCCGTCCCTCCGCGTCGCGCACGTCGGTGGCAATAAAGTTGGTCTGCCAACTGAATAGGTCGCTGGCTCGCGCATCACCGGGATATGGACGTCCGTCACGCGGCGCAATGTATTCAAGAAACTCCACGCCGGGGCCCGAGGCTGCGCGCAGGGCTGTGATTCGAAGCCGGGCACCAAAGACGTTGTTCAGGTGTTCCTGCTCGACTCCATAGTTCTCGCTTTCTCCAACCCGCTTCAGTCCGAGAGTATCTCGATAAAATCTGAGGCTCGCCTCCGTGTCGCTGACGACGATCGCTGTGTGATCGATGCCGAGGAACAGTTTCTGGGTGTCGCGGCGCCACTTTGGATCGCCTTTATCGGGCGGAAACGAGAGGATTTCGAGCGCATGCTGGTCGGGATCTTTGAAGTAGAAAGCCTTGATTCCTGCCGCATTTTTGTTCCACTCCGGAAGCGTCTGCGGGCCCGTGGACGCATGTTCAATCTTGTTCTGACGCAACCATTGATAGGCCCTGTCCATGTCGGACACGATGATGGCAATGTGCTGAAACCAGCGATCGTTGCTGCGGGAGTCCACCGGGATCGGCCGTCCCCTGGGCGTTAAATATTCGGTGAGCTCGATCGACTCGTCTCCAAGCTTCATCCGAACGATTCGCGCGCGCATTCCGAACAGTCCTTGCAGCCGCTCGTAATCGGAACCCGAAACCTCGACATCGGAAATCTTCTCGAACGACAGAACCTTTGAGAAAAAGTCCACCGAGCGGTCCATGTCACTCACCGTCAGTCCCACGGAATCGAGCGCCGCAACAGCGGCCGGTTCGGTCGTCGCCGAAACCTTTGGCCACGGAACCGCCAGAACCGAGACAACCAGAACCAGCAGCAAGATTCGAAACTTTCCTTCAACTCTCATTGTTGTCCCTCACCCGTTTCAAACACGTTCGGTAAACCTTTGAATCAGGCATGCAGTCACGGCTTTAGGCACGGACTCCCGGATTACGAAACGCGGGCTAAAGCCCGCGTTTACATTAATCTTTCCAGCAAGTGATCACCAACGCGCAGTGCATTAGCCATGATCGTCAGAGCCGGATTCATTGCACCGCACGACGGGAAAAAGCTCGCATCGACGACGTAGAGATTGTCAAGATCGTGGGCTTTGCAGTTGATGTCGACGACGGAGGTCTTCGGATCTCGCCCGAATCGGAGTGTCCCGTTCTGATGGGCCACCCCCGCCAGCGGGATACGTTTGCCGATATATGCGTTGAGGTGGATGACTTCTTCCGCGCAATTGACATGTTTAAGCAGGCTTTTGAGCTTCGCCTGCAGACGTTTGTGTCCTTCTTCATTATTCGCGGTGTAGTTCAGTTGGATTTGACCGTCCCTCGTGACAGTCACTCGATTCTTTGGATCGGGCAGATCCTCCGACGTCATCCAGAAGTCCAGCGAGTGTTTGGCCATGAGATCCAAGGTAAACCCTGGAACAATCTTCGGCGCCCCCGCGGCGAGGATGTCCGCGTCGGACTTACCAACGAACGATATGTGGCCCATCGGGAAATCCCACTCTTTGGATGCGAAGTAAAAATCGTTCAGCCCGAAAGTCTTCTGGAAGACAGTTGGGTTTTCGCACTTGGAAAGGGCAAGCATCACCGAATTGGTGTGGCACATGTAATTTCGGCCAACCTGGTCCGAGCTGTTTGCGAGGCCGTTTGGGTGCTTGTCATTGGCCGAGCGCAACATCAAGGCGGCAGAGTTGACTGCGCCACAGGACGACACCACGACATCTGCAGAGTACGTCTCCGGCACACCGTCATGATCCACATGAACCCTTGTGACTACCCGGCCAGAGGGGTTCGTCTCAAGGCGGGTGACTCTGCTCTTCGTTAAAAGCCTGACATTTGAATGTTCAAGCGCCGGTTCTACGCAAATGACTTGCGCGTCGGCCTTGGCTTGTACGAGACATGAAAAACCGTCGCAGGTTGAGCAACGGATGCACTTGCTCTTGTGTGGATTCTGTTCGTCCATTAGGACGCCAAGCGGCAGATGAAATGGCCGGTGCCCAAGTTTTTGCAGGTCGTCACTCAGTTGCTGAATCCGCAACTCATGGCTAATCGGCGGAAAGCGGTACGGCTTACTGGCGGGTGGTTCTGTCGGATCTTCTCCGCGGATTCCATGGACCTGATAAAGGTACTCCGCCTCCGTGTAATACGGCTCCAGGTCTTCGTAGTTCAACGGCCACGCCGGTGAAACCCCACCGTAGTGGCGCAACTCTCCGAAATCCTGCTTTCGCAGCCGTACGAGAGCGGCCCCGTAGAATTTAGTATTGCCGCCGACGAAGTAATGGGCGCCTGGGACAAATTCGTTTCCCTTCATGTCTCGCCAGGGCTCAACGTTGTTGTACCGGCCTTCGCCAACCACAGCACGCGAATCCCAGTTCTGTTTTTCGCGCGGGACGAAGTCTCCACGCTCAAGAAGAAGGATCTTCTTACCGGACGGCGCCAGACGATACGCAAGCGTTCCCCCTCCGGCTCCAGTCCCAATGATGATGACGTCGTAGTGATGGTTTGCGCTCATTGCAGTACCTCGATAGCTAGATGCCGCGAGCACGGTGGTTTATTCCCGTAGGTGCAGTCGTTTCGAACCGGATCAACAAGGAGCGGGAACTATGAGTGGAGTGGCTCCAGTTCTGTCTCGACTTTGCCACAACCGGGGCAGCAGTGAATGGCCACGACCACTCCGCCAAGTACTGTATCGAAGTGCAATGATTCTTCAGGACTAGCGTCCTTGAGGGGCTTCTCAGCATGTCGGTTCATCAACGTACCACAGTTCGGACAGCGCACTTTTTCCTCCTATTCCAACGAAATGTTCTCCCTTCCATATCGCAGGACTTTTGCCATCCAGATCAGCTCATTTAGAAACTTCTCGGTACGGCGGATGTAAGCCTCATCGAGCAGTTGTCCTTTCTGATCGAAGACCCTTTCGACGCCGCCGAAGTTGACGTCCCAAAATATCGACACGAGTCCCAGCTCCCGCAAGACCGGCTGAAAATGCTCGATCACTCGTGTACCACCGAACACACCTGCGGAAACGCCAACGACGCCGGCAGCTTTGTGAATGTATTCCTTCAGACAGCTATCTAGAACGTGCTTGAGCAGACCAGGAAAACTATGGTTGTACTCGGGAGTAACGACTACGATGGCATCGGCCCGCTCCATGGCAGTTGAGAAACGCGGGTCCTTTACCTGTTCGCCAGCGTCATCGACGGGAAGATGCAACTCCGCTATGTCAATGAGTTCAGTAGTGACGCCCTCGCGCTTCCAGAGCTGACCAACAACAAATTGTGCGGCATGAAGGCTCATACGCCCTTTGCGTGTCGTTCCCAAAATCACCGGTACGGCGAGTGGACGCGTTTCCTTCATGTCGTTCTGAGGTTAAATGCCCTATTCACTCTGAAGTATTCCCAATAGGAGCGCCATCTCAGGTCCGGGACCGCGAACTTCATCGATTCACAAAAGCTTCGGCAAGACGATCGATCTGCTTGCCGACCGGAGTGTAGGAAATCACGACCGACAACGCGAAAGCGCCAATGGCTGTCAGTGCGGCCTCGGTGTATTCTCCCGGATAATGCGAGCCGTGGATCACGGCGTCCGCGAAAAACGCGCACACTCCCACAAACATCGCGGACACCCACCTGTTGGTGAAATGACGGGCGTGCCGGGTCAAAGTGACAACAAGAAGCGGGAACACCGTCAGTAAGCCCGTTTCTGAAGCGACGCGGAAGTGTCCCAACGTCGCTTGGGCAAGTTGACCTTGAAGCATGAGCACAAAACAAGCAGCCCCAGTTTCAACAGCTTTGTGTCCGCAGAGCATCAAACGGAATTGGTGTTTTTTGTGGAGGAATCGCCTTAGATTCATGGTGATTCACTGCGACTTCGCAGAAAGGGGTTTTTGAGCCGCGGATTACGCGGCTCTTCAATCGGTCTCAATTGGTTGCGGTCAGCGGGGCCGTTGCAAAATTCACATTGAACCGGGCGCACCAGATGGTCACAGCCTGGTACTTGCCAAAGTCCACGCCGCCTGGCACATCGTAATTTTGGTCCCCGACATTGCCTTTCATCGAACCGAGATCGACGAAGCCCACCTTTTTCACCGTTGCATCATCCTTCGCATCTGGGGCGGCCACGAGGTACACATGAACGTCAGGCCCGTTTGAAGTCTTGAAGTTGGTGAGCCGGAGTACACGTTTGCCTTCAACGTCATAGATGCCAGCAGTCCCTTCTGTTTCATGGGCATAACCTTTGAATTGGCCGACGGCCAACTGCCGTGGTCCTGCAGCGATTGCGTTCTTCAGAGGAGCCGTAGCGAAGTTCACGTTGAACCGCGCACACCAGATGGTCACGGCCTGATACTTTTTCAAATCCGCATTGTCAGGCACCTCGTAGTTCTGGTCGCCCATATTGCCTTTCATCGAACCGAGATCGAGAAAACCGGCGTTCTTTACCGTCGCGTCATCTTTTGCATCCGGCGCCGCTACGAGATAAACGTGCACATCCGGTCCATTGGAAGTTTTGAAGTCCGTGAGGCGTAACACACGCTTGCCGTTAACCTCATAGATGCCCGCGTTACCCTGCGTTTCGTGGGCATAGCCTTTGAACTGTCCTGTCGCCAACTGCCTTGGACTCACGACGGAGTCGGGAGTGTTGGCAGCAACGGTTGCCGCCGGAAAGCTTTCAGAAACGGATTTGTTGACGAAGAGCAGTTCCGGCCGAAACGCGTACCACCCTATCGCCGCCACAACGAGACCGATGCCAATCCAGACCTTTTTTTTCATATCATTTCTCCTCTTGACGGCTTTTGATCGGAAGCCGATGTGGATTAGTCCATGGAAGGGCCATTCTGTTACGCCAAAAAACCGGGGATCGAGTGCGCGGCAGCAAACTGGCAGAGCAGAAAACCAGTCTGCTGCCCCCTGGAGGTGATTCTCGCCCGGAACGCAGTTGTCGTACGAGAAGGAGTCCTCAGAGCGAGTTAAGGAACGTCAAGAGCTGACTCCGTTCGAGGGACGAGAGCCCGAATCGAAACAAGCCTGCGGGAATAATCGCTTCACCACCATGTCGGAGGATCGCTTCAGTTCTTGTGTACGATTCCCCATCATGCATGAGACGGCTTCGAGTGCGCAGCCCCCACAGGGGCGTTGTACGCAGCTTGTTGCGGGTCGACGGCCCGCCATTCTGAAGGATGCCGTCTCCAGTTCCGATGTTGTGTAGCAAGAAATCGCTGAAGGGGTGAATGATCTTGTTTCCAAGGGCCGGCGGCACGATGAATGTTCCTCCGTTTATTGCCGTTCCTGGAGGAGCTGTGACGATTGTTGGAACGTGGCATGTATCACAGCCAATTTCTTTGAAAATCTTGAACCCGGCATCTGCGTCAGACGTGTTGGCCAGCGTCTCATCGCGCGGCGGGACCTTGGTCGCTCGAATGAATTCGGCAAAGGCCCGCACATCTGCTCCGTTGTTCTCCGGATCTGGCACCTGGTCGTAGTTAGCGACGGAATTACCGTTAGATGTGTTCTCCACGCTTTGCAGAGGACTGGTAATTCCCATTTCGTTCAAGTAAGCGTCCGCGGCGAATGACTCCAGGCTGGCATGCTGATTCTTCCAGCCAAACCGGCCGACGCGAAGGGCTCCGTTTGCTTCAAGGACCGGCACAAGAATAGCTTCGCCCCGCATTCCGAGCGGCTGCCCGTTGGCGATCGACATCAGTGTGCTATCGGCGATGGCTTCGATGTATCCGTCACCCAGCGTGTTCACGGAAAGCCGGGTTGCCCGGATTTCGAAGCCAGGAAGCATTCTTTCCTGCACGTCAGGATGAATCGCTCGATCCTGGATAAGCGATCCGCCCGGATGTGCGGTGAACTGCGAGCCGTCCCAATGCCCTGCGCGCAGTTCTGTAATCTGGCTGCCTCCGCCGACAACCGGATTTCTATGACAATCAGCGCAGCCCGGGGCGTTGTATACCGGCCCAAGTCCATCGGCAAGGTCTTCTTTTTCTTCAAACAAATCGCGGTCGGCGTCGAACTGCGCCTGACTGACGAAGCCATTGGTTTTACTATCAAAACCCGCCAGTGCAGGCGCCACGCTGCCGGTATTGTTTGCTGCGGTCTGGCTTGCAGCCAACAGCATAAGGGTGCCAAACAGCGACGCCACGATTGGAATTGCTACTTTGACAGAGATTCTCACAAAAATTCTCCTTCTTGAAGTTGAAGCCAGGTCGTGGATGATCCCGGACAAGCCTCGAGTGATGGCGAACCGAACCTGGCACGGTTCCCCAGTGCTGGCGAGATTCTCCGGGTTGCTTCCGGTCGAGGCGATACCGTAAGAGCAAGGAAGCGCGAACGGATACACGTCGCCCGATGGGTGAGGAAGCCGATTTAATTGAGCTGAGGTTAACGATCCTTCAACGCCGGCGATAAGCCTGGGGTGAACGTCGTCCTAACGACGGTGTGCGGAGCAGATCACAGCTAACTCGCACGTAGCGGCTCAAGCCGGCAAAGCGGTGCAGATACCAGCAGGTGCGTCGGTCCGTAGATCGAAGTCACCAGAAGAGATTGATCGTTTCAGGCCGCCAGAGAGCAATCGCCGAACCAAAAAAGATGGCACCGATGCGTTGTCTCTGCTTCATTAAGGTGGGCACAAGCGTTGACGTTTTGGGTGGGACCCCGAAAATCGACCAATTCTTCCATGCTCTGCATCGCCCTTGAAACCAAAAGTGGGAATCGGCGGCGATTTTCCCGAGGACGAGAACAAATACAAGAGCTGGCCCCCGCGAACCCCTCGCCTTGGGGCCAGTACCTGAATCCTTACTTCTCCTCTCTATAGACGCACTCTCTGGCCATCAACTGCGCCTTTGCATCGAATGTGCCTGCGCAGGAGATGTAATTGCCTTGCTTTACTTGACCGAGGGCTCCCGGCTTGTTGTTGTCGCTGTGCCCATACAAAAACTTAGTATTGGCGCTGTAGATGACCTTCCGCGGGACCGAGCCGACCCGGACCGTAATCGTCGATACGTCGTTTGCGACCATCTGAACGGTGCCCTGGATATTCGACAGCTTCGGCTCTGCTTTCTGTGCCTTCTGCGCCTTCGGTGCTTTGTCCTGCGCTTCCACGCCAGACGCCAACACCAACCCCATGAGGACTGCGAAACACAGTCCCATCAGACTGGCGAAACTCACTCTCATATGTAGCTCCTTGTACTAAAGTCACAGGCTTCGTAGTTGATTTACTGCAAGATAGAATACACGAGCTAAAATTACGGCGTCATTGGAAACTCCAGCCGAAATCCGGAAAAATTCCGAATTCCGAACTGACTGAATTGACTCAATCTCATCTGGTTGCGGTCGCGAAAAAGGCGGTGCGGCCATCAGAGAGGCTCTTGCCGTAGGAAAGATTTAACGTAAACGAACCAAGGGCAGTGACGCGCAGTTGAAGCCCCGTATCGAAAAACCAATTCGAAGATTGCTGAACGCGAGCTGTGTCGAGGAATGGGCCAGCGCTGAGCCGAAAGAATCCGTTCCGGTGAAGAGCTTTCTGCAGATCCCAGTTTGTGAGGAAAAACGAACGAGTCGCCATCATCGAATCTTTAAGACCATGGAGCGTCGCCGAGTGCCCGCGCAGCCATAGATCGGAATCCCGTTCCATCCCCACGACAAAGTTTTCATCAAATGGAGCATCGCCGAATACCTTGCCAGCACGGAACCGCGCGTTCATTTCGTAATCCTGGCGTTCGGCGAACGGCATCCACCGTGCCGAGATACTATTCTGGATCTTTGCAAATCGCGCTGGCGTATCGAGAAACAACTTCCCGGCATCGAACATCAGCGATGAATCTACAGCAAAGCCTGCGTCTGGGTTGCGAAGCAGTGTCCGTGTAACGGAGCCGAAATATTTCAAGGCGACGCCCTGCGAAAGCGGCCCTGTCCCAGTGCGGTTGGAGACAGCAGCGCCGCTCGTCCAATTCCAATACCCGTTGGGAATGGAATGGATTTGAGCGGCGGCTTCAACTTTCCGCATCTGAAAAGATCCGGAACCATTGGCCCAATTGTCCCGGCGCGCATCAAGATCAAAACCAAATCGCCATTTCGGATTGCCCGCCAGCGGGCCACCAATGGACGCATACGCGCGGCGTTTGTTCGAATCCCATCGGAGAATGGATCGGACATTGACGGCGTTACCGCCAATGTTGAAAAACTCGGGATAGAGCGTTTCGTAGGGCAATCCTCTCAGCCACGAAAGGAATCTCGTTCCGTTGCGTTCGGCTGCCCTGAGGGTTAGATTGAAACGCCCGCCTTCGGTGGGCGACAACTGCATTTGGTAACGCGAAAACACATCCGCTCCTTCAAGCCTGGCCTGGGTCGTGCGGAAGTCATCCAACGCTAAAAGACTGCCCCGGGAAAATGCAAAGGCACGGTCGAGGAGCACGGGATTCGTCCGAAGCGGCGGGTCCACTCGGATGTCTTCAATGAGAGGTTTGCCCACGCGGTTCCAATATTTCAGAGCGGATTCTGTGTTGTCTTGCAGGAAGTAAACCGTCGCGAGAAACTCGTTCGTGTATGCGTCCGACGGAGCCGAACGAAGAATCGATCTCAGATGCTCTTTGCTCTCCTCCAGCTTTTCACTGCGGAAAGCCATGCTCGCCAGCTCGATCTCCGGAACCGCGAGCAGCGTCCAATTTTCTGTGGCCTTCCAATCCCGTTCGAAATCCTCGCGACTCACCGAAAGCGATTTCCGCCGTGCAGGATCGTTCACGAGTACCAGGTTCTGCAGCGGATCCAGGCCCACCACAACCACGTAATGCAGGGGGACTCCTCGGGAATTTCTTTCCAGACACACAATGAGCGGCCGGCCTTTCGAAATGTGCTGCTGGAGGTCGGCCCACTCGCCACGGAAAGGAAACACTCGGTAACCGCGCAACTGAAGATACTTTTCCATGTCGCGCGCGAATATCCCGCCGGCCTCTTTTGAGTAGAGGTCGCGCTGAATCTTTTCGACACTCGGCGTGGCAGCCTGGTTCCAGTACGCCATTACCATCCATATGGAGGCGGAGCCGCAGCCGTTTTTGTCTTGCTGAACGAAGGGGACGTCGATCCAGAGCGCCTGCGCAAACGTCATTAGCAAGGATAGCCAGTGCATGCCTTAATGAACGGCTATCAGAACGATCACGGCGGCACCAATCGCGATAACGATGTAGGTGAGTTGCTCATTCGTCAGGCTACCGGCTGCGAAATCGCGTTGAATTTGGTTGGTCCGAGCAGCCAACCGCGCCAGTTCGTCGGGGCTCAGTGTCGCTACAGCCTTTTGCACGCGCTGGTAGTCGACCTTCCCCGCTTTTAACGCGTTCCTGACGGAGCTGCTGGAGAAGAACGCCTGAACGTCATCATGGTTTTTTTGCCGGTTCTTGGCTGCAGTTGTGATGGCCTGCTGAAGTTCCGAAGGCGATACAACCGCGGCCTGAGCAGCCGCAACTTGTGGAATCCAAAGCGAAAAAATCAGAGTGAATACAAGAAACCGAACACGCATGGATTGTGCCTCCTTCTTGCAACCGAAAGCATAGCAAATCGAGCACCACGATGAGGAGTGTGAAGTACTACTCGATTCGGTTCGAACCCCGTCTAAGACCTAGAGGAAGTTCCTAATGCCCATCGAAATCCGCCGGAAAGACGTGAAAACGCTGGTGGCGCAGGGTCGCGCCCAACTTGTGGAAGTCACTCCGGCATGGCTATACAAAAAAGAACATCTGCCGCAGGCGGTTAACATTCCTCTGGAAAATATGACGGCCGAAAGGACAAGATCGCTGCGAAAGGATCAGGCCGTTATCGTCTATTGCACCGACTTTCAATGCGATCTCAGTGCACGAGCCGCCTGGCGGCTTGAAAGCATGGGTTTCCAGGAAGTCTACCGATACACGCCCGGGAAGGCCGATTGGCTCGCGGCCGGTTGGGAGATCGAAGGAACGCAAGCCAGGAAAACGCGGTTGAAGCAGGTGCTCCAGAGGGACGTTCCGACTTGCTCGCTTCGCGAGCATCTCGAAGATGTGAAAAGCAGGCGCCGGCCAAACCAGGATTTGTGCGTTGTGGTGAACGACAGAAACATTGTGCTTGGTGTGATCCGAGGGGAATGCTGGGACGCAAATCCCCAGGCGCGCGTCGCGGATGTGATGCAGCCTGGGCCGCGAACATTTCGTCCGGATCTTGATCTCAAAGACGCACAAAAGACGCTGCGGAACTCAAACCTGGACATTGCGATCGTGACAACATCGGACGGCGAATTGCTCGGAATCATACGAGCAGTTCAAAAGAAGGCACAGAAGGCGCATAAAGCCGCATAATCTTGGCCAGTTTTTAGGCCAAACAATCACGCAATATTACCGGAGCGTCACTTTCACCAGTTCGACTTCGAAGTCGAGAATTGAGTTTGGTGGAATCAGGCCATTGCCGACATCCTGCGAACCATAGCCCAGATTGGCCGGAATGATCAGTTCGCGTTTGCCTCCGACCTTCATTCCCGCCACTCCTTCGTCCCAACCTGCGATGACTCGCTTCTCACCCAGCGGGAACGAAAATGGCTTACCGCGATCGACGGAACTGTCGAACTTCTTGCCTCGCTTGCCGTCCACGTAGAGCCAGCCCGTGTAGTGCACTTCGACGGTTGCACCTTTCACGGCTTCGTCGCCGGTGCCAACCTTCTGTTCAATATATTTCAGTCCAGATTTGGTAGTCATGACTTTATCCTGGCCGGATACCGTAACTGCTAAAACAAACAACAATAATGTGCTGAGAGTGAGTGTATATTTCATGATCCGAGTCTAGCCGAGCCTGTACCTAACTCGTAACATTTTCTTTCGGAAAAGAATCGAAGTTCAGGGAATTTTCACCCGCCCGCGGTCCCCATGTCGCGGCCGCCAGAACGGTTCCTGTTCGATAAGTTGTCGCCATTGACAGAGCCCAATAACACCCGCACAATCGAAATGACATGTTCAACAAGCGCGAAAGTGGCGGAATTGGCAGACGCGCTAGACTTAGGATCTAGTGGGAAACCCCGTGAGGGTTCGAGTCCCTCCTTTCGCATGCTCTGCGTGGCCGGCCGGTTGACCCGACACTAATCAAATGAAAGCAGAATTAGTCGATATTAGCGAGTGCAAGAAGAATTTTGAGATTGAGGTTCCGCAGGACATCGTGGATGTGGAGATCACGCACATCGCGCAGGAAATCGCCAGACGGGCACGTGTGCCCGGATTTCGGCCGGGTAAAGCCCCGATCGGAATAGTGAAGACGCGGTATCGTGACGAGATTGTTTCCGAGATGATGCAGCATCTATTGCCGAAGTACTTCGGCGAAGCTGTCGAAGAACGGAAGCTCGATATCGTCGAGGCGCCCCACTTCGAAGGTATCGACTACGCCAGCGGACAGCCGTTGCGCTTCAAGGCAGCTTTCGAAGTGTATCCACACCTCAACATTACGAACTACATTGATATTCCTGTCGAAGAAATCTCGTCGAAGGTCGAAGAATCCGAAATCGATGCTTCTTTGAAGAAACTTCAGGAAGAGACGGCCGAACTGTCTCCGGTCGAAGAAGATCGTCCTGTCAAGGAAGGCGACTTCGCTGAAATCTCTTTTACCGGTACGTTACCCGAACCGGGTCAGCCTCCGGTCAGCGCCGAAAAAGCCGTATGCGAAATCGGCGGCCGGACAACCTTGAAAGAGTTCACCGAGAACCTTCTCGGGACAAAAGTGAACGATGAAAAGACGTTCTCGGTCTCTTACCGCGACAACTATCCCGAAAAGAGACTCGCGGGTAAGACGGTCCAGTACACAGTGAAGGTCGAAGTCATCAAGCAAAAGGATATTCCTGAAATCAACGATGAGTTCGCCGAGCGGCTCGGCGATTACAAGACGATCGAAGAGTTGAGAGCGAAGATTCGTCAAGATCTCGAGAAGCACAAAACCGAGCATGCCCAGGAGCAGATGAGGGAAAAGCTTCTGGAATGGCTTGAAGACAACAACGAGTTTGAGCTTCCAGAATCGCTGGTCGAGCGGCAACTGCAGATCCGCGTGCAGCGGCTTCTGCGGGATCTCTCGCGTCAGGGAATCAACCCGCAGCGCCTGGATGTGGATTGGGGCAAGATTCGCGAGGACCAACAGCAGCAGGCGATACGCGATGTGAAGGGTTCTTTGATCCTCGAACACGTCGCTGATCAAGAAAATATCCGAGTAACCGATGAAGAGGTCGATGGTGAGATTGAAAAAATCTCAGCGGAGACGAGGCGGCCCAAGGAAAAGGTCACAGAGGTATTGACGCGGGAAGCCGGCCTCGATAGGCTTAAAACACAGATTCGTAACAAGAAAACATTGGATTTCCTGCAGGAGCGAGCCCGCATCAGGGCCGTGGCCACGTAGCCGAGGGCTACTACCAATTACCCATTGACCCATCTACGCGCTAGTTGAAGAATGGTGAGGTTGAGTGGATTCCGTCTTCAAATGGCAGATGGAAAGACTCCATGAACGAGGAACGAATGACTCTGATCCCGATGGTGGTCGAACAGACCAACCGTGGCGAACGCGCCTACGACATTTATTCTAGACTGCTGCGTGACAGCATCATATTCATAGGAACGCCTATTGATGACAACGTCGCGAACCTGGTCACGGCACAACTGCTCTTTTTAGAAGCCGAGGACCCGGAACGCGACATCTCTTTGTACATCAACAGCCCTGGAGGATCCATTACAGCTGGTTTGGCGGTGTACGACACTATTCAGTTCATCCGGAACGACGTGACGACGATCTGCGTCGGGCAAGCGGCCAGTATGGCGGCTGTCCTGCTCGCTGCCGGTACCTCGAAAAAGCGTTTTGCGCTGCCCAACTCACGCGTTCTCATCCACCAGCCATGGGCTAGTGGCCTGCAGGGACAGGCGACCGATATTGACATTCATGCAAAGGAACTTCTGCGGACCAGAAGCATTTTGAACAAAATTCTGGCTCACCATACGACACAGCCGCTCGAACGCATCGAAAAGGACGTGGAGCGCGACTACATCATGACCTCAGACCAGGCAAAGGAGTATGGTATTATCGACGAGGTTATTTCAAAGCGAGGATAATAAGATCCTTGCTAGCCGTGGGTTTCGGCCTTTGCGCTGGATGCAGCGGTGGGCCTCGAGGGAGCTGCATTGAAGAAAAGTAGTGACGACGTCCTGCGATGTTCATTCTGTAATAAGAGTCAGAATGACGTTCGAAAACTGATCGCGGGGCCCACTGTCTTCATCTGTGACGAGTGTGTGAGCGTGTGTCAGGACATCATCGATGAAGATCAGAACTATGAGCCTTCTCCCCGAAACGTACATCTTCCAAAGCCGCCCGAGATCAAGGGATTCCTTGATCAGTACGTCATCGGACAAGATCGATCGAAGAAGAAACTGGCCGTCGCTGTGTACAACCACTACAAGCGCATCGAGCTGTCACGGAAGAAGTCCGACATCGAGCTTCAAAAATCCAACATCCTGCTGATTGGACCAACCGGCACGGGTAAGACGCTCCTCGCGCAAACCCTCGCGCGGCTGCTCAGCGTTCCGTTTGCGATAGTGGATGCCACGACACTTACTGAGGCCGGTTACGTCGGTGAAGATGTTGAAAACATTATTCTCAGGTTGATTCAGAATGCCGGCGGCGATGTGGAACGCGCTCAGACCGGCATCATTTATATCGATGAGATCGACAAGATCGGCCGGAAAGACGAAAACCCCTCGATTACGCGCGATGTCTCCGGCGAAGGTGTGCAGCAGGCTCTGCTCAAGATGTTGGAGGGCACGGTCGCCAACGTTCCCCCTCAAGGGGGCCGAAAACATCCCCATCAAGAGTTTACGCAGGTCGACACCACGAATATTCTATTTATATGTGGCGGGGCGTTCGTCGGTCTAGACAAGATCACGGAGCGTCGACTGGCCGTTCGCAGCACCATGGGCTTCCATGGCGATGTCAGGGCCAAGAGCGAAAATCCCAGATCTGCTCTACTTGAACTGCTGGAACCGGAAGACCTGATCAAGTTCGGAATGATACCGGAGTTTGTCGGCCGCGTCCCGATCGTCGCAACTCTGCACGACCTGGATCAAAAGGCGTTGGTCGAGATTCTCACGCGGCCGAAGAACGCGCTTGTCAAACAATACCAGCGGCTGTTCGAGTACGAAAATATGAAGTTGAAATTTTCGGATGACGCTCTGGAAGCTGTCGCGCTGGATGCCATCAAACGCAATGTCGGCGCGCGCGGTCTTCGTATCATCCTCGAAGAACTGATGCTGGATTTGATGTACCAACTCCCGCAACAAAAGGACCACCGGGAGCTAACCATTACCAAGGAAATGGTCGAGAAAAAGGAAATCCAGCTGCCATTTGAGAAAGCTGGGTAGAGGGAAATTTCAGATTTCGGATTTCGGATTTCGGATTTGGGGAACCAGCTTGAATCGGCGTGATCTCTAAATCCGAAATCCGAATTCCGAAATCCGAAATCTTGATTATGTCCACGAAGGAAAAATACGAGCAAGCGAAGCTACCGATGGTTCCGATACGGGACGTGGTGATCTTCCCGTTCATGATGGTTCCCTTCGTGATCGGCCGCGAATCCTCGGTGCTGGCGCTGGAAGCGGCTCTTCGAGGAGACAAGCGGATCTTTTTGGCGACCCAACACGACGCGACAGTCGACAATCCCCGGCCCAATGAGATTTATCAGATAGGAACGATTTCAAACATCGTTCAATCGCTGAAGCTGCCCGACGGAAACACGAAAGTTCTAGTCGAAGGTATCGAGCGTGCGCGCATTCTCCAACTTAACGAGGAGGATGGTTATTGGAAATCCAATTTGCGGCTTTCTCCATTCCGCAATCAAAGCTTCACTGGGTACGATACGCTGGCATCGCGTCTGACTCAGCAGTTCGAGCAGTACGTCAAGCTGAGTCAAAACCTGAACTCGGATCAGGTATTGGCCGCCGTCAAGCTGGATGATGTGGGACGCCTCGCCGACACGATCTGCGCGCACATGGTTCTCTCGATCGAGGAAAAGCAAGAGTTAATCGAGATTTTCAATCCGATTGAACGCTGCAAGCGCCTGGCGGACGTTCTCGATATCGAAATCGAAAAACTTCATGTGGACCGCTCCGTGCAAAATCGCGTGAAGCGCCAGATGGAACGCGCGCAGAAAGAGTATTACCTCAACGAAAAGATCAAGGCGATTCAGCGCGAACTGGGCAAGAAGGACGAAAAATCGGAAATAGAGGAACTGCGGCGCAAGATCGAAACTGCCGGTATGCCGAAGGATGCCTATGAGAAGGCAATCCAGGAACTGAAGCGGCTGGAGATGATGCCGCCGATGTCTGCCGAATCAACGGTCTCCCGGAATTATCTGGACTGGCTGCTGGCGATGCCCTGGAAAAGGAAATCGCGCGAGATTCGCGATATCGAAGCGGCCGAGCGGATTCTGAATGAAGACCATTACGGCCTGGAAAAAATCAAGGATCGCATCCTCGAGTTCCTGGCTGTTCGTCAACTCGTTAAGAAACCCAAGGGATCCATTCTCTGCTTCGTTGGACCGCCGGGCGTTGGAAAGACATCGCTAGGTATGTCGATCGCGCGCGCAACTGGACGGAAGTTCGTGCGCCTGGCTCTGGGCGGCGTTCGGGATGAAGCCGAGGTCCGCGGCCATCGCCGGACGTATATCGGCGCCCTGCCCGGGCAGATTATTCAGATGATCAAAAAAGCGGGTACCGTCAATCCAGTCTTCCTGCTCGACGAAGTCGACAAGATGAGCATGGATTTCCGCGGCGATCCTTCGGCAGCACTTCTGGAAGTGCTCGATCCGGAACAGAATTCGACTTTCCAGGACCATTACCTCGATGTGGAGTACGACCTGTCCCAGGTGATGTTCATCGCAACGGCCAACGTTCTGCATACGGTTCCACAGCCGCTACAGGATCGCATGGAAGTGCTGCGGCTGCCCGGGTACACCGAATACGAGAAAGTCGAGATTGCGCGCCGCTTCTTGGTGCGGAAGCAAATGGAGGCCAATGGGCTGAAACCGCAGCAATTGACTTTCACTGACGAAAGTGTCCGGTCCATCATCCGCCACTACACACGGGAAGCCGGCGTGCGTAATCTGGAACGAGAGATTTCCTCGATTTGCAGAAAGGTCACGCGTGCCGTTGTCAAGGATGGACCCAAGCACGCTGTCAAGGTAGATGCGGAGAATATAGTTGACTACGCCGGTATTCCGAAGTACCGTTCCGACCGTCACGAATCGCAAAATGAAGTTGGATTCGTAACCGGTCTTGCATGGACCGAGGTAGGCGGCGAAATACTTGCTACGGAAGCGACCTTGATGGAGGGTAAGGGTAAGTTGACGCTGACCGGCAAACTCGGTGATGTTATGCAAGAATCCGCTCAGGCTGCAATGAGCTACGTGCGGTCTCGGGCTCATCTGTTTGGAATTCCCAAAGATTTTTACCGGCGGCTCGACCTCCATATCCACGTTCCCGAGGGTGCAATTCCGAAAGATGGTCCGTCAGCGGGTATCACTATGGCAACTTCCCTCGTGAGCGCTCTCACGCAGATCCCCGTGAGAGGCGACGTGGCGATGACGGGGGAAATCACCCTTCGCGGCAAGGTTCTGCCGATCGGAGGAGTTAAAGAAAAATTGTTGGCCGCGCATCGCGTCGGAATTCGGACCGTGATTCTTCCAAAGGACAACCAAAAGGATCTCGCCGATGTTCCGGCAAACATTAAGGATGAATTCACACTACATTTCGTCGAAAGCATGGATGAAGTTCTGAAAATTGCATTGACGCAGGCACTGACGCCTTTGCTGGAGGAAACCGCAGAAGCAATTCCTTTCCAGTCCAGGCCCAGCGCAGAGGGGGACCTTCAGCAGGAATCGATCATGCATTAGGAAGTAGGCTGGATCCGGTTCGTCTGTTACAATAATTCCAGAATCTATTTCGAACTACGAATTTCGAATTTATTCGGATCCGGCCTCTCGACTGCCACTGGTGAAAATCAGTTCCGTCCGATTCGTCAAGAGTGCAAAAACACCGGATGACTTTCCCCGTGACGGGCGGCCTGAGATCGCGTTTTGTGGGCGATCGAACATTGGCAAATCCAGTTTGTTGAACACTCTGACCAATTCTCGGGGATTGGCTCGCACGAGTGCATCACCTGGCCGAACGCAGACGATTAACTTCTTTCTCGTTAACGAACAAATGTATTTCGTCGATCTGCCAGGCTACGGCTACGCGAAGGTTTCAAAGACCGTCAGGAAAAGCTTGGGAGAGATGATCGAAGGCTACCTAAGTAATCGTGAATCGTTGAAGCTGGCTGTGATGCTCGTCGATTGCCGGATGCCCCCAACGGAATCGGACACAATGATGAAGGCGTGGCTGGATTATCACCGAATTCCAAACGCAGTCGTTCTGACCAAAATCGATAAGCTTTCTCGAAACGATATTAACCGGGCGCTCCGTACAGGCGTCCAAACTCTAAACACAAAGGAGATAATTGCATTCTCAGCAGTTACCGGTTATGGAAAGGATCAAATCCTCGACGAGATCCGTTCGGCAACCGAATAGTTTCGGATTTCGGACAACGGACTTCAGGTTTAGGGAGCAGTCCAGATGAGCTCTAAATCCGAAACTCCTAACCAGAAGCCCGAAATCGAATCTGGATCGCACAGTGAGAAAAACCCACCTATGAGTAAAAAATTTGTTGCCCCAGATCGCCCAGAAGGCGCGCCTACAATGGACATTGCTCAGTTGAAGGAGATGAACATCGCTTCACTGACGCAAGTCGCCAAAGACCTCAACATTCAGGGAGCTTCCGGTATGCGGAAGCAGGAACTGATTTTCAAGATTCTGCAGGCGCAAACCGAAAAGAGTGGATTCATTTTCAGTGAAGGCGTTCTTGAGACGCTGCCGGATGGATTCGGCTTCCTCCGAGCCCCAGACTACAACTACCTCCCTGGCCCCGATGATATCTATGTTTCGCCGTCACAGATTCGCAAGTTCGACCTGCGCACGGGTGACACGGTCTCGGGTCAGGTGCGTCCGCCGAAAGATGGAGAACGCTATTTCGCCCTGATCAAAGTCGAAGCCGTCAACTTCGAGCACCCGGATGAGGCCCGCAATAAGATCTTTTTCGATAACCTCACGCCGTTGTATCCGAACGAGCGGCTGAAACTCGAGACGGCAAAGGAGAATCTCTCGGCTCGAGTGCTGGACCTGCTCACTCCGATCGGCAAAGGACAGCGTGGCCTGATCGTGGCGCCGCCGCGAACAGGAAAGACGATGCTGCTGCAGACCATCGCGAATTCGATCACTGCCAATCATCCTGAAGTGATCCTGATCGTGCTGCTGATCGATGAGCGTCCGGAAGAAGTCACCGACATGCAGCGATCCGTGAACGGCGAGGTCATCAGCTCGACGTTTGACGAACCGGCATCGCGTCACGTCCAGGTTGCCGAAATGGTCATCGAAAAAGCCAAGCGCCTTGTGGAACACAAAAGAGACGTGGTCATCCTGCTCGACTCGATCACTCGCCTTGCGCGGGCCTACAACACGATTGTGCCGCCGTCGGGCAAAGTGCTGTCGGGCGGTGTGGATTCCAACGCGTTGCAGCGTCCGAAACGGTTCTTCGGCGCCGCTCGCAATATCGAAGAGGGCGGCAGCTTGACGATCATCGCGACGGCCCTAATCGATACCGGAAGCCGCATGGATGACGTCATCTTCGAAGAGTTCAAAGGTACGGGCAACATGGAAATCGGCCTCGACCGCAAACTTGTCGATAAGCGCGTGTTCCCAGCAATCGATATCAATCGGTCCGGAACCCGGAAGGAAGAGTTGCTGGTTCCCAGGGATGAACTGAACCGAATCTGGATTTTGAGGAAGGTTCTGAACCCGCTGTCCACCGTGGAAGCTATGGAGCTTCTGCTGGAGAAGATGGGCAAGACCAAGAGCAATGCCGAATTCCTTGCCTCGATGAGCGGCGGCGGTAGGTAGGGCACTGTAAGGGCGGTCTGTGACCGCCCAGAGTCGGCGGTCACAGACCGCCGCTACAGTTATTGAACGAGGCTGCGGTTCATCCGCAGGTCCCTTAACTTCTTCAACAGATCTCCCGGCTCGTCGATATTCACAACCACGGAAGTTCCGGAGTCCGTCACTTGTACGCCATCCAGCAGATGGAGCAAGAGCATATCTGGCTCTTGCTTTGCGACTTGCAGCTTGGCCACCGCGATTAGTCCGCGTGCCATGTCGGCCAATGTTTTCGCACTGTCCGCGTTCTCGAAATTGCCTGTCGCGCGCGCGTGGACATCTTGATCGACTCGCATCTGATAAGTCCCGCCTCGAAGTGATTTCAGCAATTCCACGGCTGGCGCGGGCCCTGGCAAACCGGCCGGGAGTTCGCCCACTGAAAAATCGCCTACAGCCCAGACCTGACTTCCCGCTTCGATCGTTCGAATCGCGTTTGTCAGATCACTCCCAAGCGGTTGGGATCCCGGCAAGGAGATCTGATCCAGCGCCTTTTTCACCGCCTCGACCTGGCCTGCAATGATTAGATTGTCGAGGAATGTCACAGCTCCGATATCATAAGTTTGTCCCCGCTGTACATCGACAGAAAACATCGTGTGGCCGAGGTATGCTTGAGCCTCCATGCCCTTGTCCTTCAGAAATTGCTCGGCCTTGAAGCGGTCATACCGCGCTTCGATAACCGCCAGCGTCTCGCGGGGAGTAATCCGTCCCACTGTAACCCGGTCCACATCCCGCTGAGGCACGAGACCTGTCGCCACCATGAATTCTGGAAGCTGGCCTTCGATCGTCGGACGATAGAAGTCAAGAATGTCCTTGACCAATGCTGCACTGCGCAACGCGGCTACATCGATGAACGCAATTCCCTGAGTTTCGGCCGGAAATAATTTGAAGATGGCTTGGTCCGGCGTAATCGTCGCTGCCGGAATCGTCGCCGTGGCAGCCGCTCCCACGATCACCGCAATTGCAGAGAAGCCCACTATCCATTTCATGGCTAGTAATCCTTTCTCATAAAGTAAACCATGGTAACGACGTAACAGCCTAGCGCGAATACGAGCGACGTCCCTAAGACCCAGCCGATTTCCAAAGGGCTATCCGTGATGAGACGCCGCATGGCACCGATCGTTTCAGCGGATTTCGGCACGGCCCAGTACAACGAACGGAAAATCCGCCGGTAAAGTTCCGTCGAAAAGGCCGGCGTGATCCGTTCGTGCTGGGCCAAAACCGGGCTAAACATGAGAAGCGCATATGCTGCCAGAAGTCCGGCCGGCGCGTTTTCGGTGATGACCGATACCATCATCACCGCAGAAAACAATACGATGAAGGCAAAAATCGCCAAAGCCGTTGAGAGTGCGAACCCCTGATTCCAAACTCCGGACTTCAATCCCAGGACAAACCAGACTCCCAAGAAGAGATAAGCCGCGTTGAAAGCCATGATGGATGCGCCCCCCAGAAAACGCGCGGTCATGAGGCGCCACCGCGAAAGCGGACGGCAAAGAAGGAGATCGATACTGCCCTTCTGCAAGATCTGAGAAAATAGGGTCGAAGTGGCCAGCAGCGCCAGACATAGCCCGATGGTTCCAATCAACATCGCAAGACCGGACTGTAGTGTCTCGACCCATTGCCTCACCGTGAACGCCCGAACCCGGATTTCGTTGCCAAGAAACGTGACTCCGCGCATCACGCCGTTCACGACATCCAGATTCAGGGCCAGAGCAATGGACCCAATGACTAGTGAAGACGCGACGAAGAAGAACCAGAACATCTTGTTCCGGAAGGATTCTTGAAAAGTGTCGATGAAAATACCGGGTCGCATTGTTTTGCAGTTTCAGCCGCCAATGACGCGAATCACGCCAATGTTCGCGTCAGTGGCGTCATTGGCGGCTGACCCTCTCGATGAACACGGACTCAAGCGTCCGCCGCTTGGCACTCAACGATGCAATCTCAATATCGTTCGCCCGCAAAGCATCGATCAACGCGTTTGCCGAGGCCCGATCGGACAATTGAACATGATAATGCCCGTCGATGGCGGCAAACGTCAGGCTTTTCGCACTCAACCAATTACTCAGTCCATCAGCCACCGGCACCACAAGCTCATAGCCTCCCCTGCTGGCGGTCAACTCCGAAATGGTGCCTTGTTCGATAATCTGCCCGGACTTCATCAGTGCAATCCGGTCACAAATCAGTTCGATCTCAGCAAGGATGTGCGAGTTGATAAAGATCGTCTTGCCCTGATCCGCAAGCTCTCGACAGATGTTTCGGACTTCCATTCGTCCGAGAGGATCCAGGCCATCCGTGGGCTCATCGAGAAAGATGAGGTCGGGATCGTGAACGAGAGCCTGAGCGAACGCGAGCCTTTCATTCATTCCTTTCGAGAATTTCGAAACGCGCACGTTGCCCCATTGCCCAAGGTCGAGGCGCTCGAGCCACCTTGAAGCGTTATTCTCGACCTTTCTCATGTCGGCCCTGCTCATGCTGCCGTAAAGCCGCAAAACCTGCCATGCCGTGAGGTGTGATGGAAATCTGGGGTTCTCGGGCAGATATCCGATCCGGCTAAGAATCGATCGATTCCGAATAGGTTCTCCGAGAAGCCGCACCTCGCCACTATTCGCATGCGCGATGGTCAGAGCGACCTTCACGAGTGTGGTCTTCCCAGCTCCGTTCGGTCCAAGCAACCCAAAGATGGCTCCGGTCTCCACCGTGAAGCTCACATCGTCAAGCGCGCGAACTTCGCGCCCCGACCACCATCGGCTAAATGTCTTCGAAAGGGAAACCGCCTCAAACGCAAAGGGCATACGCCATTATGACACTGGTCGCTTACTTCTTCAGGCGGGAAGCCCAGTTCAGAATGACGGTGATGGGTAGATTGCAAACAGCATAGGATGGCCCGCCCGTGGCCGCGATCCGTCAAATCATGGACCGCCCTGGCGGTGGACGTTGACCGCCAGAAGTCGTTGATTCTAGGAAGAACCACGCGGCAAACCCGTCGAGGACTGCAGTTAGTTGAACCTGCTGCCGATAAGAAATACCGGGAGGAGCTTTGCATTTCATGGTGAGGAACTGCCAACTGGGAGTGAGTTCATGAACTTGACGATTATCATACCGACATACAACCGTCACAGCGGAGTTGTCGAATGCGCGCTTGCTCTGGAACGTAACAGAGCGGAAATCATCATTGTTGACGATGGGTCGGACCAACCAGTCGCCCTTCCTTCAAACGCGGCCCGCGTCCTCCGGCATGAACGACATCGCGGACGCGCCGCCGCAATAAACACAGGGCTCAAAGCGGCCTTGCACGACCTTGTGCTCATCCTCGATGATGACATCTATGCTGCACCCGACATGGTTTTGCAAATGGTTGATGAATTCAAGGCGCACAGGAACCCTAAGCTGGCTCTGACAGGCCGTGTCATCTGGGATCCGGACATACCTCTTACGCTGACGATGCGCTGGCTGGCACAGATCCGGAAATTCCCGGCCCCGACGCTTCTGTGGCGGCCATTCGTCTTTCAACACGGCGGCTACGACGAGAACTTCACCTGTAGTCTGGAACAAGTAGAGCTTCAACTGCGGCTGAAGCAGCAGGGGCTTGAGTTCCGGCTCGTGGAATCGGCGCTTGGTTTTCGAAGTAGAAATATCAAGATAAGAGACCTTGTGGAACGCGAATTCATGGATGGTCTCTCTGCCGTCTACATGCACTCAAAGTTTCCCCACTGTCTGCCTGATGTGGAGGATCTGGATGCGCTCCTTCGAAATGAGAAACAGACGGCCAGTGCGGAAACGGCGGTTCTGGAGATCGCTCTGCTGGAGCAGTCGGACACGAATACGTTGTCGCCGGGCACATCCGATCTGTTCGAACACATCTGCCGCCATTACTTCCTGCACGGGATCTTCGAGGGTTTGCAGGACATGGGTGGCATCAAACAGCGCCGCCACACTTCCGGCACTCTCGCTATTTATAACCATGCTTCTCAGCTTGCCGGGATAGGTGAATCCGATGAGGCCAGACGCCTGTTTCGGCTCGTCCTCCACCGGCCCGACGAAGAGTATTGGGACGGCGCTGAATACCACTTGGGGTGCATTGAGGGCGCTCTCGGCAATGAACGGGCGGCAAACTCTCATTTTATCGAGTGTCTGCGGCTGAACCCCTCCCATAGTGAGGCGAGGCAGGCTCTGAACAAGCCGTCGATTTACCGGGAAGTGAAGCCGAATACTTTCGAACTCATCGAACCCTCCGCAAGAACGAAGGTTCTCTTTGTCCTTTTTGGCGAACTCAGCGATGTGATCAATGCGTTCCCCGTCGTGGCGGCGCTAAGAAAGAAGTTTTCTTCGGAAACCGTATGGCTAACCTCGCCACGATACGCTGCACTGGCCCGAGCGAGTTTCGCGGACACCGTACGTGAAGCCAAACAGCCAGGAATTATGCCGTGGGATTGGATCCATTCTGAGGGCTTCAGTCATGTTTTCTATCCCGAGTGCGGCGCCAATGTTAAGGAGTGGAGCGAAAGCGGTCTCCATCGGATCGATTTCATGGGCACTAAATGCGGGGTTGAACTCGAAACACGTAAAGCATGGCTGGAACCCGGGCCCTATGCGGTTCTTCAAGCGGAACAGTTTCTCAATGAGCAAGGCCTAAAGCGGGGGTGCTTCCTTACAGCCTCGCATATGGGAGCCTCAACCAGGCACTGGCCGCACACAAATTTGATGAGAGTGGCTAAGGAAATCGGGATGCCGGTTGTTGTCCTTGGCGAAAAAACAGATCCGGAGATTCCGGGAACGATCTCGTGCTTCGGAAAGCCATTCCAAACGATAGCAACTTTGATCCGATGGAGTTCTTTCTACATCGGACCGGACTCGGGCATCTCGTGGATCGCAACCACAACGAACACACCGATGGCCGTCCTCATGGATCCGTTGCGGCAGGAGCATCTCAAGGTTGCTTTCCGCGAAGTGCTCCGGCCTGAGAAGGACGATGTCGAAGAATGGGGGATCTATACCAGCCCCGATGTGGTGATCCGGCACATTCGAAATCGGATTGCGGATTTAGGGAGCCCTCCGGAACATGCTGCTGCCAAAATTCCAAATCCGAAATCCGAAATCCGAAATCTTCTGTTGGAAGACGTGCCTCGAGGATAAGAACCTGGTTCGGCCTGAGGAAGCCTCAGGAAGAGGCAAGCTCATCCAATTCATCGAAAATCCTGGTCTTTTCGGAATCGGGCAGGAAAGCCGCCTCGAACGAATTGCGGGCTAGCGTGCACAGTTCGTCTTTTGTAAGGTCAAACGCTTCATGCACGGCCAGGAAGTTTTCATTGATGTATCCGCCGAAGTAAGCCGGGTCATCAGAGTTGATGGTGACGCAAAGACCAGCGCTGAGAAGTTGCCGAAGGTTGTGGTTCTCGATGGCATCGAAAACGCGCAGTTTCACGTTGGAGAGAGGGCAGACCGTCAGAGGCACACGTTCCGCTCTCAGACGATCGACGAGCGCAGGATCTTCAATGCAGCGAACACCGTGATCAATCCTAGAGGCGCGAAGAGCATCCAGAGCTTGCCATACATAGTCCGGCGGCCCTTCCTCACCGGCGTGCGCCACAACGAACAATCCTTCCTCACGAGCCCGTGCGAAGACAGACGTGAATTTTTCGGGCGGATGATCTCTTTCAGACGAATCAAGCCCCACGCCCGCGAAGCGATTGCGGAACGGCAACGCATCTTGGAAAGTCTTCATGGCGTGGTCGCCGCTGAGGTGGCGGAGGAAAGACAGAATCAACTTTGACGAGATACCGAATTGACGTTTGCCGTCTTGAAAAGCCTGGTCGAGACCATCGATGATAGCTCGAATGGGTATGCCGCGTTCGGTATGCGCCTGCGGATCGAAAAATACCTCGGCGTGGCGCACATTCTGTTCGTGCGCCTTTTTCAGATAAGCCCACGCGAGATCGTAAAAATCCCGGTCGTGGAGCAAGACTCGGGTCCCCTGATAGTAAATATCGAGAAAGGACTGTAGGTCCGAAAACTCATATGCCTTCCTGACCTGCTCCGGCGATTGATATGGAAGATGGACTCGATTTCTCGACGCCATCTCAAACATCAACTCCGGCTCCAGCGTTCCCTCGATGTGCAGGTGCAGCTCGGCCTTCGGCAAGCGCGCGATGAAATCCTTCACAGATCCTCCACCAGGTAAGGATACTCCTCCGGCTTGCGTTCTGATGAGATCCAACCGACCTCCTAATCGGTGGCGGACAACCGGCAAAAACTCGTCGCTTTTCTTGACACCTTTCCACTCTATTCGTCGAAAAAATGACATACCTACGATCCTGCATAGCGAATCGCATCCCGAAGCGGCCCGGCAAACGAGTCGAGGTACCCGAACACCCGTATCCCTATGAAACGCTGAGCCCAAGCCCAAAACATATTCTAGCGGGGCGTCTTTTGTTCTGTTTTTGACAGGACTGGAAGGCGAGTCGGGAAATTGGCAGATCAAGTGCAGAGTATGGTCCGATTAAGGAGGACGAAGCACGATGCAGACGGAAACGGCAACCGCCACTCAAACCCGCACCAAAATGTTTTTGGACATCCCGACAGCCGCCGAACTCGCTGGATTCTCGATTAGGCATTTCCGCAGAATCATTGAAGAAGATAACATTCCGATCGTTCAAATCGGCCGCAAGTTTTTCATCCTTGGCCGGGATTTCAACAGCTGGGAAACCAGCAAGAGAGCGAAACGGCCAGTGCATGCGATGTAGGACCGTACAGACGATGCCTCATGTGGTGTGTAATAGGGTTGCTTTTTGAGTTTCCTTTCCGCCCTTGCTCACCTTGACCTCACCTAGCGGATAACATACAGTCGGCCTCCACGCAGTTTGCGCGAAGGAGGCATATGAGAGAGAAGCTGTATTTCATCCGGCTGCCCTCTTACTCGTGGTGTTGTTTTTTGTTGGACGTTTGGCACTTGGAGCAGCAGGCGCTTCCTATGAAGTTGGGAATCGCCTGTTCTCCATGGTCATTCTGCAAGCCCATTTGGCGCTCTTATGGGGAGCCTATCGGCCGGCGTTATCGCGGATACCGTGTCGGCGAGTCCATCCAAACTGCAGTGACGATTGTGCTGGTGTCGCAGATCCTGATCTGGACTGCAACTGCAGCTTCCTATCTCGTTGGGATTAATACGTTCTTCAATTATCCTGTAGCGATTACCGGATCCACCAGAACCTGTCAGCTTCGGAATCGCAATGGCTGCGCGTGCAGGCGGACTGGTGGCGAACTGCATTGCTGCCGCGATTCTCGGCGCGCTCGGCTGGTCTTTGGGTGGATTAATTCCAGCGGAGCTGAAATACACACAAAAAGGCACCAAATCACAAAACAGCGTTGTGAAGTTTTGTGCCTTTTTGTGGTTTTCCTTACTTCTTCGCTGCTCCGAGAACGGCATCCTTTGCAGCTTTCGCCACGCGGAATTTCAGAACGGTTTTTGCAGGAATTTTGATTTCCTCACCGGTTGCTGGGTTGCGCCCCATGCGGGCTTTTCTTTTTTGTTTTACAAGTTTTCCAAGTCCAGGAAATGCAAACTCACCCTTTTTGGCCTCGCGGTAAGCGAGATCAGTGAGAGTCATCATAAAGTCCTTGACCTGTTTCTTGGTGATACCTGTCTTCGTCGACATTTCCGTTACGAGCTGGGTCTGGGTCATCTTTGCCATCATTCCTCCCTATTCTACTTTGTCTACCGTGAGGGTTTCCCAATCAAACGAGAGCCACCACCTGGATCAGCTTTAGAAAATTAGAGTGTGCGAGAGGTTCTGTCAAGCTAAGCTCTCTTGAACGCCTTCAGAATTTCTCTGAGATCGTACCGAAGGATGATCGGCCGGCCGTGAGGACATACTGTCGGGACGTCCGTCTTCATGAGTTCTCCGACAAGCCATCGCATCTTTGTCTCGTCAAGCGGCGTGTTGATTTTGATTGCGGCGTGACAAGAGACACTCGCAGCGATCTTCTTCTTCAGAGCTTCGATGTTCATGACCTGAGTCTCGCGTTCGAGGCCGTCCAGCAATTCGATCAACAGCTTCTCCACGGCCGCCGGCTTGAGTATCGCTGGAGCGGTTTTGATGGCGATCGTCTTCGGCCCGAATGGCTCGACTTCGAAGCCATTTCGCGCCAGTTCGGGAACGATGCTATCCAGAATGACAAGCTGCCGCGGTGGCAATTGAGTAACGATCGGCATGAGCAGCCGCTGGATATCGAGCTTTCCCGCCAGCTTTTGCCGGAGATAGGCTTCGAATAAAACACGTTCGTGGGCGACATGCTGATCGATGACGATGAGTCCGGACGAATCCGTCGCGACAATGAAACTGTCGCGAAGCTGGCCAAGCGGTTGGACCTCGCTCCTTATGCGATCGAATGCGGGATATGCAGCATTTGGTCCTTCGGATTGGTCACAGCCATCGGCCGGTTGATCCGTTCGGAAGTTCAGGTTTAATGGAACTTCATCGCCTGTGGGCACACGCATTCCAGGCTGCAGCGCAAAGGGTGCGCGAGCTATCGGATCATCGGACCTCCAGGAATCGGGAATTCGAGGCTGAAGGGCCGGCGCCGAAAATGGGGACATCGCGAAGTTTTCGCTTTCCATCGGTACGATGGTTTTGTCTTGAGTGAGACCCGAAAGGATGGAATCGCGAATCGCGTCGTGCACGAACGATTGATGTTTGAAGCGTACCTCCGTCTTTGCCGGATGGACGTTGACGTCCACGTCTTCATAGGGAATGGTCACAAATAAGATCACCACTGGAAACGTTCCCGACGGAAGAATGTTCCGGTACGCTTCGCTGATCGCATGAAGAGTGATCTTGTCGCGAACCAGCCGCCGATTGATGAAGAAAAACATGGAATTCCGATTGTACTTTTGAATGTGTGGCCGCGACGTGAACAGGTGGATTTCCACTCCGGATCGCCCGTAGTGCTTCTGATATTCCACCATCTGATCGAGAAGATCTTTGCCGAAGACCTGAAAGATGCGGTCGCGGAAACCGGCGGCCGGCGGCGTAGCTAGGATTTCGAAGCTGGCGCTCTTGAGGATAAAGTGAATTTCTGGAAAGGCCAGCGCGTAATGCGTGCAGTATGTCGTAATCTGGCTCAGCTCGTAGGATTCCGAACGCAGAAATTTACGTCGTGCCGGCACATTGAAGAAAAGCTCCTCGACCGTGATCTCGGTCCCTCGTGGAAATGCTTGTTCGTGACTGGAAAGAAGCTTGCCGCCGGCAATTTCGACTGCTGTGCCGGTCGAGCCTTCAGCTTGAGTTTCCAGCCGGAGCCGCGAAACTGAAGCAATCGATGGCAGAGCTTCACCGCGAAACCCTAAAGTTTTTATGGAAAATAGATCATCGGGCTCATAGAGCTTGCTGGTTGCATGCCGCCCAAAACAAGCCAGCGCGTCCTCGCGCGACATCCCTTCCCCATCGTCCGTAACACGAATCAGCCTCCTGCCGCCCTCGTCAACGTTGATTGAAATCTTTGACGCCCCCGCATCAAGAGAGTTCTCCATGAGTTCCTTCACGACCGATGCGGGCCGCTCGACGACTTCGCCCGCCGCAATACGGTTCGCGATATCATCGGGCAGGACTCGAATCTTCATGGGCGGCTAAGTTCTCCTGACCTGAATGCCGATCTCTCTGAGTTGTTGGTCAGAGACCGGCGAGGGCGACCCGCTCATCAAGTCTACGGCCCGTGCGGTCTTCGGAAACGCGATCACATCGCGAATGGAGGACTGTCCCGTGAGAATCATGACCAGGCGGTCCAGACCGAGCGCGATGCCACCATGTGGGGGCGTGCCGTATTCCAAGGCTTCAAGAAAGAATCCGAACTTCTCGCGCGCTTCCTGTTCTGAAAACCCGAGCACCTTGAAGATCCGCGCCTGAATGTCACTTCGATGGATTCGGATCGAACCGCCCCCGACCTCAGTCCCATTGAGCACCAGATCGTATGCCTTTGCGCGCACGCGCTCCGGGCCGGTTTCTAGTATCGAGAGGTCCTCGTCGACAGGTGCGGTGAAGGGATGGTGGCGCGACACCCATCGGTTCTCGTTTGTATCAAATTCAAGCAGCGGAAAGTCGACGACCCAGAGCATGTTCCATTTGCCCGCAGGAATCCAATTTTCCTTCCGAGCCAATTCAAGGCGAAGAGCCCCCAGCCAATTGAGAACCGAATCCCTGTTCCCGGCCATCAGAAAAATCGTGTCGCCCTGTTGCGCGCCTGACTTCTGGATCACCGCCTCCACGGCGGCAGCGCCCGCGTTCTTGACCACCGGCGCCGATGTGTTAGCGTCCTCGCCTATGCGGATCCATGCGACGCCGGCGCCACCGAGCTGCTTGATGAAGGTATTGAACTCATCGAGTGACTTGCGGGAATACGAAATGTTCGGTGCGACAAGGCCACGCACCGTCTGACCGGCATCGACCATCTCCCGGAAGCCGCCAGGTTCGGCCTGTTTGAAGATCTCGGTGAAATCCTGAAGGCACACTTCGAAGCGCGTGTCCGGCTTATCGCTGCCGTAGCATTCCATCGCTTCTTGAAAGGTCATTTGCGGCAGAGGAGTTGGAATCTCGATTCCCGTCAGCGCAAACACCGCGGCCATCAAGCCTTCGATCAGCGTGAAGAGTGCCTCACGCGAGGGAAAAGACATCTCAATATCAACCTGCGTAAATTCGGGCTGCCGGTCTGCCCTCAGGTCCTCGTCCCGGAAGCAGCGGACAATCTGAAAGTACTTTTCGAAACCGGAGATCATCAGAATCTGCTTGAACAACTGTGGTGACTGCGGCAGGGCGTAGAAGCTGCCGTGCTGAAGCCGGCTCGGAACCAGATAATCGCGAGCGCCCTCGGGGGTGGACTTGGTAAGAATGGGCGTCTCCACTTCCCAAAATCCCTGCCGATCCATGTAAGCGCGAATGGCCATCGTGATGCGATGGCGCATCCGGAAGGTTTCCTGCATTTTGGGACGGCGAAGGTCGAGGTATCGATACTTCAGCCGGAGGTCCTCGGAGATCTGGGTCTCGTCCTCGATTGGAAAGGGAGTCGTCTTCGCCTCACTCAGGACCCACAGCTCGTCAGCCACGATTTCGATTGTCCCGGTCTTCAGGTTTGGATTGGCCAGCCCGTTCTCCCGCCGCCTCACTTTCCCTCGCACCGCGATCACAAATTCCGACCGCAACACTTTCGCGGCGCGGTGAACTTCCGCATGGACCTCGGCGCTGAAGACCACCTGGGTGACCCCTTCACGGTCACGCAGATCGACAAAGATGAGCTGGCCGTGGTCGCGCCGGCGATCCACCCAACCCATCAGAAACGCTTCCTGTTCTTCGTTTGAAGCGGTCAACTCGCCGCATGTGTGTGTTCGTTTGAGAGTTTCCATCTTGAATGCGGCCCTCACCCGGCCTTCGGCCACGCAATTCGCGGCTACTTGCTTAAGTACATCTCTTTGTACTCGTAATATCGCTTGGCGTATTCATCGATATCCGCCACTTCCTTGTCCGTGAGTTCGCGTTTGACTTTGGCGGGCATGCCAAGAACCAGACTGCGTGGAGGAATCTCCGTACCTTCAGTAAGCAGCGCACCGGCGCCTATGATTGAATGTTCCCCAACAGTAACATCATTCAGAATTGTGGCGCGCATGCCAATCAGGCAATGGGATTGGATCGTGCAACCGTGGAGCATCACACCATGACCGGCCGTGACGTAATCGTGAAGAATGAGTGGGTATACGCCCTTCATGACGTGCCCGATTGAACCGTCTTGAATATTGGTGTACTTGCCTATGCGAACGAAATGCACATCGCCGCGAATGACGCAGTTGTACCAGACGCTGGAATGATCCCCAATTTCCACGTCTCCGACGATCTGGGCGCCTTCCGCAATGTAAACCCGGTCGCCCAGCTTCGGCCATTTACCGCCGTACTCGTGTAGCATTCCACCCTCCGTTCGCTCAGCGTTGCGCCCACCAGAGGTCCACCACCGAAAGACAAATTCACAACGCTAACAAACTGTATAACTTTACGCAACGCCACTACAGGATTATGATCTCGGGATGCTGCGCGTCGTTATCATAAAACCTAGCAAGTACGGCATGACCGGTTACGTGGACCGCTTTCGCCGCGGGTTCATGCCCAACAGTACCATCCCATACATTCGGAGCATGACTCCGGCCGCAATCGAGGGAGAGCGAATTGAGACGTACGCAATTGATGAATACGTCCAGACGGATCTCGGCTACCTCGATCTCCTGCGCAATCCGAGTTCACCGACACTGCTGGCGGTTGTCGGCGTCCAATCACATCAATTTCAGCGGAGCCTCGATCTGGCAGCATTTGCGCGCGCAAATGGGGTCCGGCATTGCGTTATCGGCGGTCCCCATCCAATGACGTGCGACACGAGTTTGCTTCATAACCGCGGCGTCAGTTTCGCGATGGCGGAAGCAGAAATGCTTTGGCTGCCGATTCTCCGGGATGCAATACGTGGTGAACTCCGGCCCGTGTATGGCCGCAATCAGCGGTGGGCTCAGGAACTTCAGGCGCCCGTGCTGGTGCCACCCTCCGCGCGAGACCTGCGACGGTACGTCGTCCCGATGCTGGGCATCTATCCCGCGCGCGGTTGCCCGTTCACTTGCAATTTCTGTTCGGTTATCAAGATTGCGGGAAGGCAGATCCGCAGCCAGGCGATCGACGTAACGATGGAGAGCTTGCGCAAAGCTCGAGCGGCTGGCGTTCGGCTGGTCATGTTCACGTCCGATAATTTCAACAAGTATTCGGAAGCGCCGGATCTTCTGGAGCAGATGATCGCAGAAAAGATCCGCATTCCATTCTTCGTCCAATGTGACACGCAGATTGCCTTGCAGGAAGACTTCGTTAGCCTGCTTGCAAAGGCGGGTTGTTTCGAAATGTTTGTCGGCGTGGAATCCTTCAAACGTCAGACGTTGCTCGCCGCTCATAAAGCTCAAAATCATCCCTCCGCATATGGGGAAATCGTAAAGCTCTGCCGCAAATACGGCATCGTCAGCCATTTTTCCAATATCCTCGGTTTTCCCGACGACACCGCAGCCGGGATTCGAGAACACCTCGATGTACTGCGCGGTCTCAATCCGGACGTTGCTTCGTTCTACATACTCACTCCAATTCCCGGAACCCAACAGTACGACGAGTTCCTGGCGGCCGGATGGATCACCGAACAAAATCTGGATCGATACGACGCTACCACGACAACGTGGAGGCATCCGAATCTCAGCTCTGCTGAACTGGAGGATGCGCTCTTCCGTTGCTACCGCAAGTTCTACACGGCAGGCCATATACTCGGCACTGCGTTTTGGACGGATCTTCCCAAGATCCGCCGGAGTTTTCGGCCCAAGCAGCTTTGTTCCGATTTTATTCCTTATATCGGCCATCCGATATTCACTCGCTTCGCCGCCGCGAAGAAAATGCATCCAATGTCAGGCGGCGTGAGCAGGGTTCAGGTGGATTCGTGGTCCGACTACCGCGAACTTCGGAGACACCGCTTCGGCCTGGATCTTGTCCCTTTGCCGAAGAGTCTCGAACTTTCCCAAGCCGATGCGGAACTGAACCGCCGGGCCAAAATCGCAATTTGATAATCGGTGCTTGTTAAAGCCAGTAGAGAAGATCTCCAACGATACGCGGACAATTACCTGCGCGAGCAGGACGGAATTGCGCTCTACCGCGCATTGTCCAAGGCAGAGAAAGACCCCTCGCGCGCCGAAATTTTTGAAAAACTCGCCAAGGCGGAAGAGCGGCACGCTGCTCGATGGGAGCGGCTGCTGAAAAACAATGGGGTGCCTGTGCCTGCCTACACAGCGGGCTGGCGGATCCTTATGTTGGGCTGGCTTTCCAGGCGATTCGGAACACAACATGTGCTGCCGGTGGTCACAGGCCTGGAGTCGAGGGATCAGGATGTATACCGCGGCCAGGCAGAAGCGGTAGGAATGCCCGCCGAAGAGCGCGGTCACATGCGGACGCTACGCGCTATGCAGCGGCGAGGAGAGGACAGGCCGGAATCCATCGTGGACCTCGAAGGATGGCATCGCACCACTTACGGAGGCAGTTTGCGGGCGGCCGCGTTCGGTGCGAACGACGGTTTGGTTTCGAATTTCAGCCTTGTGATGGGAATTGCCGGCGCCAATGCTGAACCTCGCTTCGTGCTTCTGGCGGGAGTTGCCGGGCTATTGGCCGGGGCTTCTTCCATGGCGGCCGGCGAGTACGTATCCGTCCAATCGCAACGAGAATTGTACGAGCAGCAGATCGAGGTTGAGCGGCAAGAGCTGGAGATGTCGCCGGAAGAAGAGAAGGAAGAGCTGTCATTGATCTATCAAGCGAAGGGCATTCCCAGCAAGCAGGCGGAAGAACTTGCAGAACGAATTCTCGCGAACCCGGATACGGCGATTGACACGCTCGCGCGCGAAGAGCTTGGCCTGGATCCCACTGCATTGGGCTCGCCGTGGATTGCGGCCGCCAGTTCATTCGTTGCTTTCGCTACAGGGGCAGCGATTCCGGTCCTCCCTTACCTTCTCGTCAGCGGTAACGCCGCATTCCTCACCAGCGCCATCGTCTGCGGAGTCTCTCTTTTCCTGATCGGCGGCTTAATATCGTTATTCACCGGACGTGGTTTTGTCTACAGCGGGCTCCGCATGGCCAGCATCGGCGCGCTGGCTGCCGCCGTGACCTATTTCATCGGCCGATTACTTGGCGTAACGATCGGAGGATAAGCCGCCGATGACGTTAATTACGCCAATGCGATTCGCGTAATTGGCGCAATTTGCCGCAAATCGTTTGATACAATTTTTACCCTTATGAACACTTTTAATTCGCAATCGACGCTCAAGGCAGGCAAGGCGGAGTTCGATTACTTCTCGCTGGAGACAGCGGAAAAGGCCGGCATCGGATCCGTATCGAAGCTGCCGTTTTCCTTGAAGGTCATGCTGGAAAACTTGCTTCGCTTCGAAGACGGACAAACGGTCACGGCCGCCGATATTCGAGCAGTCGCAAATGCGGCCGTCTCCCCGCAATCCGAAAAGGAGATCGCTTTCCGGCCCGCGCGCGTGCTGATGCAGGACTTCACAGGAGTTCCCGCCATCGTAGATCTTGCGACGATGCGCGACGTGATCCATAAAATGGGTGGTGATCCGAAGCGCATCAATCCTCTGCAACAGGTGGATCTTGTCATTGACCACTCTGTGCAGGTCGACCAATTCGGCACCGCCGGCGCCTTCGCTTTCAATGCGGATCGCGAGCTCGAGCGCAATCGCGAGCGTTACATCTTTCTCAAATGGGGCCAGAAGGCATTTCAAAATTGCCGGGTGGTTCCGCCTGACGTAGGAATCGTTCATCAGGTTAATCTGGAGTACATTGCGAAGGTCGTGTTCGTCGATCAAAAGAACGGAAGAAAGGCCGCCTATCCGGATACTGTCGTAGGCACGGATTCTCACACGACCATGATCAACGGACTCGGTGTGGTGGGATGGGGCGTTGGCGGTATTGAGGCCGAAGGCGCAATGCTTGGACAGCCGCTTTCGATGCTGATTCCGCAGGTCGTCGGATTCAAGCTGTACGGCCATCTACGGGAAGGCGCCACAGCAACAGACGTAGTGCTCACCGTCACACAGATGCTTCGGGCGAAGGGTGTGGTCGGCAAGTTCGTCGAGTTTTACGGTCCGGGACTTTCCAACCTCAGCCTTGCCGATCGTGCCACTGTCGCCAATATGGCACCCGAATATGGCGCCACGATTGGCTTTTTCCCCGTTGATTCCGAAACACTCAACTACTTGCGGCTTACTGGGCGCGACGCTGATCAGGTTGTGTTGGTGGAAGCCTACTCAAAGGCTCAGGGGTTATTCCGAACTGACGCCAGCCCGGATCCTGTATTCGGCGACTGGCTCGATCTGGACCTTTCGACCGTCGAACCCAGCCTGGCTGGCCCGCGCCGCCCTCAGGACCGGGTGCCTCTAAAGAAGTCGAAACAGATGTTTCGGGAGGCTCTGCCGGCGCTCGCGCAGCAAACCAAGGCCGTGAGCAACGTTACGGTCAGCGACAACGGCCACAAGTACGATCTCGGTCACGGCTCGGTCGTGATCGCGGCGATCACCAGTTGCACGAACACGTCGAACCCTTCGGTCATGATTGCGGCGGGTCTTCTCGCGAAGAAAGCAGTTGAGCGTGGACTCGAAGTGAAGCCGTGGGTGAAGACCAGCCTGGCGCCGGGCTCGCGAGTCGTGACGGACTACCTCAAAGACACAGGTCTAATGCCCTACCTGGAACGCCTGCGCTTCCACCTGGTGGGCTACGGCTGTACGACGTGTATCGGAAACAGCGGACCGCTTTCCGATCCCATCGCATCGGCGGTAAAAGACAACGGGCTGGTTGTGGCTGCGGTTCTCAGCGGCAACCGCAATTTTGAAGGGCGAATCAATCCTTTGGTGCGCGCCAACTATCTGGCTTCGCCGCCGCTCGTCGTCGCGTACGCGCTGGCCGGCAAGATGGATATCGATATCAGCTCCGAGCCGCTTGGTCAGGACACAAGCGGAAAGCCTGTCTACCTTCGCGACGTGTGGCCTTCGCAAGGGGAAGTCATGAGCGCCATCAACTCTTCGGTCCGCGCCGAGATGTTCATCAAAGCATACGAGGAATCGCTCCAGGGTGATGGGCGATGGAAAGGAATCGAAGCGCCATCCGGCGAGCTTTTCGAGTGGGATCCCAATTCCACGTACGTCAAACGTCCGCCGTTTTTCGAAGAGATGCCGCGGCGGGCACCGGCGGTTCAGGACATCCGCGGCGCGCGTGTGCTCGCAGTGCTTGGCGACTCCGTGACGACGGATCACATTTCACCCGCAGGCTCGATTCAGCCGGATGGCCCGGCCGGAAAGTACCTCATTGCGCATGGCATCGCTCCCAAGGATTTCAATTCCTACGGCGCCCGGCGCGGAAACCACGAAGTGATGATGCGCGGCACATTCGCGAACGTTCGTCTGCGTAACCATATGGCGCCCGGCACAGAAGGCGGCTGGACCGTGCATTTGCCGGATAAGACGCAGACCACGATTTACGACGCGGCCGTGCAATACCAGAATGAAGGTTTTCCGCTCATGATTATCGCTGGGAAAGAATACGGTTCGGGCTCGTCGCGGGATTGGGCGGCCAAGGGACCACGGCTTCTCGGCGTGCGAGCAGTACTAGCGGAAAGTTTCGAGCGTATCCACCGCAGCAACCTGGTCGGCATGGGCGTGCTTCCGTTGCAGTTCCAATCAGGAGAGAATGCCGAAAGCCTGGGCCTGACCGGGTTTGAGATTTTTGACATCGCAGGCATCGCGAGCGGCATTCAGCCCGGGATGCTCGTAGCAATACGAGCGCGGAACGAAGGAGGAAATGAAGGGAGGTTCCAGGCCATCACACGCATCGATACACCATATGAGATTCAATACTACCAGCACGGCGGCATCTTACAGTACGTGCTGCGGCAGTTGATCGGTTGATAGAAGTCCGGAGGCTTTATGCGACGACTCGGTTTGCTCTGTGTTGTTCTCCTGATGGCGCTGGCAGCATGTGAACCGGCGCAACAGCAACCAGCCCGACAGGCGGCAACAGCTGACAATGCCCCGATACAGCCGAAGCTGCCTGCCGGAATCGACGCGCCTCCGCCAATACCAGCCGACAACCCGCTAACGACGGCGAAGATTGAACTGGGACGGCAGCTATTCTTCGATCCCCGTCTTTCGGCGGACGGCATCGTGAGCTGCGCCACGTGCCACAACCCTGTCATGGGATTTACCGATGGCCGGCCAACAAGTATGGGCGTCAAAGGCCAGATCGGGGGCCGCAGCGCGCCCAGTGTGATCAACCTTGCCTATGCCACAAATGGCGTTTTCTGGGATGGCCGCGCGAAATCTCTTGAGGACCAGGCAAAAGGGCCGATTGCCAATCCGATCGAAATGGGGACCACACACGAAGCGATGGTGGCAAACCTTAACGGCATTTCCGGCTACAAAGAACAGTTCCAACGGGTGTTCGGGTCGCCGGAAATCACGATTGACAATGTCGCCAGGGCGATTGCTTCCTTCGAACGCACGATCATCTCCGGCAATTCGCCGTGGGACAAGTTTCAAAAGGGCGACGCGGGTGCGCTTTCGGATTCGGCGAAACGAGGATGGGACATTTACCAAAAAAAGGCCAATTGCATCGCGTGCCATACTGGCTTCAATCTGACGGACAACAACTATCACAATCTCGGAGTCGGCTTAGATAAAGCCGAGCCGGATCTCGGCCGCTACGTGATCACCAAAATGGAAGAAGACAAGGGCCGTTTCAAAACGCCAACACTACGGGAGATCACGTATACCGGCCCGTACATGCACGACGGCCGATTCCGCACGCTGGAGGAAGTGATCGAGTTCTACAACAAGGGCGGAATCAAGAACGCCCAACTGGATAAGGAAGTCAAAGCTCTCAATCTGACCGCCACGGAGAAAGCGGATCTCCTGCCTTCCTGAAATCGCTCAACGGAGAAGGTTGGCAGGCAAAACCCGCCATCACGCTGCCTGCGGACGCCAAGTTGGGAAGCTAGTAGCGAATCCCAGTTAGCCGAGAATTACGCGAATTACGCGACGGGCCCTCTACTACAGGCACCGATCACGTGGCATCCCTGGACACGCCGCGTTGGACGGCATGGACCTTCACGTGCACCTCCACCCAGGGGAGGCCCTGTGGTTGTTTTCAACGGATTCTCGGTCTGGGGGATACGCGTACGCATTGACCAATCTTGGTTTATTGCGTTTCTGTTCTTTGCATGGACGCTATCGGCGGGATATTTTCCACTCCAGGCCCCGGACTACTCCGCGTACACATATTGGCTTTTCGGTACTCTCAGTTCCCTGGGGTTGTTCGGCTGCGTTCTTTTGCACGAATTGAGCCCCGCGTGCCGGCCTGAGCGAATACGTATGTTCGACCTGAGCAGCCAGTCTCCAACAGCGAGTCGTAAATCTGTGCCTGCCGTGCCGCCGATTCGTGCCATGAAAATTGATTCAACGTCCTCGTTGGAGCTTCGATTCGATGTCGGTACTCAACATCTGTTAGCAACTTGATCACGTGATCCGCAAAATTCTCATCATTCGCAATGACCAGGGATGGCAAATCCACTTCCTTGAGTCCGCGGGCTCCGTCGGTGGTGGATACGCATATGCGGCCGGCTGCAAGCGACTCGATAACCTTCAGTGAACTGCCCCGTACAGCTTTGTCGGGATTGATGGTCAGCGAGCACGATTCAAGATAAGGATCAACATCCTCGATGTAATCGAAGATCCTTAGTCCAGGCTGCTGAAAACACTTCGAGCGTGTAGCGATGACACTTGCATCAACTCCCCCAAGGATCGAGATGCGAACATTAGGAACACTCGCTCGGATCGCCGGATACACGTTTTCCAGGAACTCAATAATTCCGGAAAGATTTGACGCATATCGGAATGGACCGAGGAAAAGAATCGGTGCGTCCGCCACCGATGGTCTGTATCGAACAACCACGTTTGCACCATTCGGTACGACGTACACATTGTCCCGCTGCAGCAACGCCCGGTCTTCAGGACTACACGTCACAACCACGTCGAACTGGTTGATGTATCGAAGCTCAAACTTGTCGGCCTTCGAAGGCTCGTCTGCCAGCCCATTCAGAAGAATGTCGTGTAAGATCAGAATCCATGGCCGTCTATCCCAAGCCTCGACAAGCCTTGCAAGCTCGACATACTCGACCTGAACCACATCCGGATCATAAATAACGATCAACGCCCGCAACTGTGCCGCCAGCGCCGCATGGGAATGACTCAAGATCCGGTCGATCCGTCCATCCCGGGCGGGATCCGCCTTCCTGCCGCCAACCAAACAGACCGCATGACAGTTCCGGAAATATTTCAAACTCTCGGTTGAATAGTTTTCCATCTCGTCGCTCAGCAAGACGATATCGAATTCACTGGAGAGTCGGCTAATCAGCTCATGGATACGCCTGGCGCCGCCGTGCGCCGGTGGATACACGGCATACGGACTGACGATCAGCACGAGTGGTCTGCCTGGAGTCCGCGGCCGCCCGTAGTACATGTTGCAGGCGGGATTCAATCGATAGCCGAACAACGGATCGAAGTAACCGCGAAACCTCGAGCCTAAGATGCCGGCGATACAGGATGGGCCCAGCATTTCCCGAAACGAGCAGCATCGAGCCGCGCGATCGTGCCAAATACAGTTCGCAATGACCTCGGGAAACTCGCGCTGCGCAGCTGAAAGCGCAGGCCATTTCGTCTGAACACGCGTCGGATCTCGTCTCGCGAAAAGAACTTCTGATTCGTGCTCTGGTGCACATGCCACACCTTCGATGCGGGGCAGAACAGCGATTCGAAGCCGTTGCGCCAGGCCGAAAAGCCCCATTCGACGTTTCCCAATAGAACGGCGCATACGCATCTGTTCCGTCGACGAACCGCAGGAGCAGATCCCTTCGGAATAGCGAACTTCCACCGCCCGAGTAGAGATGATCTCGCACGTTCAAATCATCCTTGGGTTGGGAATCGAATATCTCGACAAGGCCTCCCGCGTTCCTGATACCTGTCCAGCCGGTTTCTTCACGCCGACGCGCCGGATCCTGGAAATAGATCTGCAACGCGATGGCAAAAACTGAAGGACTTCGCCATTTTGCGGCCTCTCGAAGTGCCACACGATCTACAACCATGTCCGTATTGAGCAAGTACACCCAGTCGTGCTTTGCCGCGCGAATGCCGTAGCGAATGGCTTCAATGAACCATAGCGGCGCTAACGACTACGATCACCTCTACCGGTTCGCCGACCGCTGCGCACGCGGGTTGCAGCGTTTCCAGGCAGCGGCGCAGCATAGGCTGGTTTGAACGTTCGGGAATGACAATAGAAATACCGGCTCTGAAGGTGGACTTAGTGCAGTGGAATCGGATTTCCACCACAGTCCGAGAAGGACGCGGAGTAAGATCCGCCCACAGTTATGTGCGCGAGATTAATGTCAGGTTCATGCCGCCGGCTTTTGCATTCATTATCGGAATCTTTGGGAGCGGTGAAAGTCGTGGGGGTGGCGGAAAGATTTCCCGCAAGTCGGTTTCTGATCGTCGCGGCGTGACGCTGCTGCTCTAAAAATCGGGCTTCTTCAGTTCCCTTCGGATTTGGGCGGTCCGAGACATGCTACGATAGCTGTTTTTTGGAGCTACTATGTCTCAAGTCCGACGGCGGCTGTACAAATACTACGACCTCGTGATGGCGCTGTTCGTCACGATTCTCCTGTGTTCCAATGTCATTGGCGCCGCAAAGGTATGCACCGTGTGGGGATTCACGTTCGGCGCCGGAGTCCTGTTCTTTCCCATCAGCTACATTTTCAACGATGTGCTCACGGAGGTTTACGGATACGCCAGAGCGCGTAAGGTCGTTTGGGCGGGCTTCGGTGCAATCATCTTTGCCTCATTCATGAGTTGGGTGATTGTGTCGTTGCCTCCTGCCGGAGGGTGGAATGATCAGCGCGCTTACGAAACCGTATTCGGACAGACGCCGCGCATTGTCTTCGCATCGCTAACCGCGTTTTTCGTTGGTGAGTTCGCGAACTCGTACGTCTTGGCCAAAATGAAAATAAAGACGAGCGGCCGTCATCTTTGGATGCGAACGATCGGATCGACAATCGTGGGCGAAGGCGTAGACTCGGCCGTGTTCTATCCTGCGGCCTTTCTCGGCGTCTGGGAAACCAACCTGGTCATGACGGTGATGGTCAGCAATTATGTGATCAAGGTTCTGTGGGAAGCGGTCGTGACGCCGTTCACCTACCAGGTTGTGGGTTTTCTCAAGCGGGCCGAGCAAGAGGACTATTACGATCGCGATACGGATTTCACGCCATTCTCCATCGAGGTTTAGAGCCGAACGTGGGCTAAAGCCCGCGACTACATGCCGCCGGAACGTTATCTCAAGCTTGTAGTCGCGGGCTTTAGCCCGCGTTCGGAGACCGGAATTTACTTCGCCTTTTTCGCTGTTACCAGCCTATAGCTTTCCTGCACAAGCCGCCGCACTTCCTTCCAGTTCGGTCTCCGATCCGCGATTAACGAAACCCAACCCTGATTGCCAATGTATGGTGACTTAAAGAATCGTGGATCTTCGATCAGAAGCTGTTGCAGGGGAAGCGTAGCTTTAAAACAAATGCAGAGGTGGCCATTGTACTCTTCCAGGACGGCAAAGCTCTTTTTGCCATACTGAAACGTGGGGTGTCCCCACGTCCGAACCTCTCTAGCGCCGGGTAAAGCCAAACAAATCTCTCGCAACTTCGCCAAAACCTTCTCTTCCTTCTCCGCGCTTTTCGGCCGCTTCGACATCGGTCTCGGGCTCCTTCTCGCCTGGATTGACGAACCGATTGGCTTCGAGGCCAGCCTGCCTTGTGTAGAGATCGAAATATCGACCGGCTCGGGCCAATAGCTCCGCGTGAGTTCCACGTTCAACGATCATTCCCTCTTCGAGGACAAGGATCTGGTCGGCACCGCGAACCGTGCTGAGGCGATGGGCAATGACGAAAGTCGTACGGCCTGTCATGAGGGCTGCCAGGCCTTCCTGGATCATGGCTTCACTCTCCGTGTCGAGGCTGGAGGTTGCCTCGTCGAGAATGAGGATGCGCGGATCGGCAAGAATCGCGCGCGCAATGGCCACGCGCTGGCGTTGCCCTCCGGACAATTTGACGCCGCGCTCACCAACAACCGTGTCCAAACCCTTTTCCATTTTGAACGCGAACTCGTCCACGCGTGCGACCTGAGCGGCCAGGAGCACCTCCTCGTCCGAGGCGGCAGGCCGCCCGAAGAGGATGTTTTCCTTGATGGTTCCGTCAAAGAGAAAGTTGTCTTGCAGGACGACCCCGAGTTGCGACCGGTATGAGCCGAGGCGAACATGGGAAAGGTCGACGCCATCGACATACACATGACCGGCCGTGGGCTTGGCAAATGCGGCCACGAGACCGATAAGTGTGCTTTTGCCGGACCCTGAGGAACCGACCAGCGCGGTCACGGCGCTGGGAACCGCGTCAAGATCAACTCCACGCAGAACCGGCTTGCCGGTCTCATATTCGAATGTCACATTCTCGAAACTGACGGTTCCCCGGATGCGTTCCAGTGGCACGGTTCTTTCGGGATCCAAATCCTCCGGCTGCTCCTCCAGGACTTCATGCATCCGATCCAGACCTGCGAACGCTTCAGTGATCTGAGTTCCAATACCGACCATCTGGAAAACGGGCGCTACCATAAACCCGAGATAGAGCGTAAAGGCAAAAAAGTCTCCGATGGTCATCTCATTGCCCAGGAGCAAACGTCCACCGACGATCATCACCGTCACGCTGACGATCCCCATCAAAAGCGTTGACGCCAGCCCGATGATTGAAGTCGCAAACAGCGTCTTGCGGACATTTTCAAAAAGGCGCATCGCCCCGGCGTGAAAGACGGCCGCTTCGCGAGCTTCGGCGTGAAAGCCTTTAACTATGCGTACACCACCCAATGACTCCGTGAGGCGGCCAGTCACCTCCGCATTGATCTTGCCGCGTTCCCGAAAAATGGGACGAATCGAGCGAAACGCTTTTCGGAGAATGACTCCAAAGATCAGGAGAAATGCGAGCGCCACGAATGTCAGCGTCGCGTTGATCTTCAACAGGAGACCAAAAGCGATCATCGCCGTAAACAAGCCGCCGATGAACTCGACCAGCCCGGTTCCGACGAGATTCCGCACGCCTTCAACGTCGGACATGATCCGTGAGACCAGCGCGCCCGTCTTATTGGCATCGTAATACCGGACTGGCAACCGGCCGATATGTTCCTGGACGCGAACGCGCATGTCTGCAATCAGCCTTTGCGCAGAAGTACTTAGCAATTGGATCAAGGTATAGGAAGTTACGGCCTGAATGAGAACAGAAACTCCTACTGCCGCCGCCAGGGGCATCAGTAATTCCTGCCGATGCTTTTGAACAACATCGTCGATGAGAAACTTGGTCGAGCCTGGCAACACAAGACTTGCCACACGATTGATGAACACCAATGCCAGACCCGCCAGGAAAAGGCGGCGTCTCGGCCAAACCAAATCCCGAAGATCGCGATAGACATGCGAGGCGTTGAGCTTCTTCTTTGGCTGGTCGTCGTGAAGGACTTTCATGGCTCCGTCTATCCTAGCTGATTTGATTGCGAACGTTTATCGTGATATTTTCAGCGTGGCCAGGCGGTTGGACCGCCGGTAAGTTTAAAGTTCAGAGGAGAATGAGAATGAAGAGAATTAGTGTACTTCTGTTAGCTTTTGCTGTGGTGCTCAGCCTGACGGTGATGCCCGCTTTTGCTCAATCCAAAGACGCAGGCAAGGCCAAAACAGAACAGAAGGATAGTAAGAAAGCCGAGAGCAAGAAGGCCGATACGAAAAAGGACGATAAGAAAGCAGCCGCTAAGAAGAAAAAGGGCGACAAGAAAAAATAACCCCTTCCATACTTCGGCGCCACGGCCTGGATTTTCCGGACCGTGGCTCAACGCTTCTCTGCTAAGATAGCCCTCATATCGTCTAAAGTTGCAGGTTTAGCTAGATTGTCAAGGGAGGAATTTCGATATGCTGATCCAACGTGCATCGGACATACCGTCGTCGGAAATAACCCCTGAAAGGCTCTATTCAAATCGTCGTGAATTCATAAAAACAGCATCGTCAGCTCTCGGAACCGCGGCAGTTATCTCCATACTCCCTGGGTGCATGAACTCTTCGGCCTCCGGAACAGCACAGAACAAAGCAAGGGGCCCATACGATACGGACGAAAAGCAGACGCCGTACGAAGACATCATTTCATACAACAATTACTACGAATTCGGCATCGATAAAAGCGATCCGATCAAGTATTCCAAAAACTTCAAGACGAAGCCGTGGACCGTGTCCGTTGAAGGTATGGTGAAAAAGCCCGCGACTTACACATTGGAGGATTTGACTAAGGGTTTTGCGATGGAGGATCGCGTCTATCGCATGCGGTGCGTGGAAGCCTGGTCCATGGTCATTCCGTGGATGGGATTCCCGCTTGCCGAGCTGGTCAAACGGCTCGAACCAACTCCGTCCGCGAAGTATGTCGAATTCAAGACAATCCTGGATCCGAGTCAGATGCCCGGACAAAAACCATCAATCTTCGGCGGAGGTCTTCATTGGCCTTACACGGAAGGCTTGCGCCTGGATGAAGCGATGAACCCATTAGCGTTCATTGCGATGGGCATCTACGGTAAATCGCTTCCCAATCAGGACGGCGCTCCGCTGCGGCTGGTCACTCCGTGGAAGTATGGCTTCAAGGGCGTGAAGGCTATCGTTAAAATTCGATTCACCGACAAGCAGCCCTTGACCGCGTGGATGGAAGCATCGCCGCAAGAATATGGTTTCTATGCCAACGTGAATCCTCAAGTCGACCATCCCCGCTGGAGTCAGGCGTCCGAGAGACGTATCGGCGAGTTTTACAAAAGGCGAACGCTCATGTTCAATGGTTACGCCGAGCAGGTTGCTCAGTTGTATTCCGGATTGGACCTGCGCAAGAATTTCTGACGTCCGTAATGGCCAAATTGAATCGGTGGTGGATACTCAAGCCGGCTGTTTTTCTGGTCTGCCTTGTGCCAATGGTCTGGCTTGCCTGGGATACCGTCAGCGGCAACTTGACCGCAAATCCGCTTGAGGACTTCAGGGATCGGACTGGTATATGGACGCTACGTTTTCTGATGATCACGTTGAGCGTCACGCCGCTTCGACGCATCACCGGATGGCACAGCCTGACACGGTTCCGCAGAATGCTTGGCCTCTTCACGTTCTTTCAAGCCTTCCTGCACTTCATCACGTACATCTGGCTGGACCAGTTCTTCGCGTTTGATGAAATTTTGAAGGACATCACGAAGCGCCCGTTCATAATCTCGGGCTTCGCCGGTTTCTTTTTGCTTATTCCACTGGCAATCACGTCTACAAAAAAGTGGATCGGCCGGCTCGGTGGCAAGCGATGGCAAATGCTTCATCGTTTTATTTATGTTAGCGCGGTCGCCGGTGTGCTCCACTACTACTGGCGCGTGAAACTGGATGTCCGGGACCCCGTCGCATACGGAGTCTTACTGGCCGTGCTGCTTGGTTTTCGCGCTTTCAGCAAACTGAACCTGTTCAAGCCGCTGCCGGCGCGAGCTGGGTCTGAGAAATCCGCATAGACACTGAGGTTGTATGTTTTTGAGATATCTATTGACCCTCCTTTTGCTCTTTCAGTACACCCTCTCCGTCGATGTCGATCTTGTGCTCTTCAATATCACCGTTCTTGATGGTGACGGGCGAACGGTAAGCGGGCTTTCCGCCGATCACTTTCAGGTCCATGAAGACGGGCGCGAACAAACTATAAAAGTCTTCCAGCCCGAGGACACTCCGGCCACGGTGGGTCTGGTCATCGACAATAGCGGCAGCATGATGAACAGGCGTGCGGATGTTGTTACCGCGGCTTTGGCGTTTGTTGGCGCGAGTCATCCGGACAACGAAATGTTTATCGTCAATTTCAATCGAAAGGCGTGGCTGGCGCTACCCGATTCGATGCCTTTCACGACCAGCATCGCCCAACTTCGTGCGTCGCTGCTCACGACGACTGCTGCGGGGACCACGGCGCTCTACGATGGGTTGGAATTGGCGCTGGATCATCTGAAAGCCGGCACGAGGCAGCGAAAAGCTCTCGTGCTGCTGAGCGATGGGTCCGACAACGCCAGCCTGGACACCCTCGACGATATCCTGCGCCTGGCGCAGCAGTCCAGCGCGACCATCTACTGCATTGGCATCTACGACCAGTATCAGAGTGATCGAAATCCAAAAGTTTTGAAGCAGGTCGCCAAGCTTACCGGGGGCGAAGTATATTTTCCTCAGCGTCCCGGTGACTTGCAGGAGGTTTGGCCCCGCATCGCGGGAGCGATCCGCGGCCAATATACGATCGGTTACATATCGAGCAATCCTGTCCGCGACGGCAGCTACCGGAAGGTCACGATCAAGGCCACAACCAACCGCGGAAAATCGCTCGACGTCCGTACTCGGCTGGGATATTTCGCGCCTCCAGCTTATCCCGGCCCCAAATAGATCGCAAAACCCTCTTCCGCCGGGAGCGACCCCGGGGCTCTAAGAATTTTTGAAAAGAATCTGGTCAAGGTGATGCTGCATATGCACTAAGTAGTCACGGATAATGAACTCCAGGTTTTGATCCTTCCCGTCGGGCGCGCGCCAAACGTTACGAAGCGCCTTGGGATCGACATAGCGGATCACCTCGGCCAGTTGCGTGTTGTACATCAGCCACAAATCGATGAGGTCCTGCCACGGTCGATCCTGATAGTGTTGCAGGCTCACCCACGCATCGCCATCGTAGCCAGGTAATTCAAGGCGAGGCGTCAGCTGCAGACGCACAAAGCGCTGATGGTTATTCGCCGCCGAATCGACAAGGTGCCCCAGTATCTCCTTCTTCGACCATTTCCCCGGAGCAGGCCGCACCGAAGCCGCTCGGTCACCGATCTGACGGAGATTGTCTGCGGCTTTGAGGATGGACTTAAGTTCTTCAGCCACTGCATGCATGGTGATGCTCCTTTCCTAAAAGCTCCTTCTAAATACCAGACGATCGCTGGCGAAGAAATTCATGATCGAACAGGCACCGATCGCGATCAGATTCGCCAGAAAGTAGTGCAGGCGCAGTTGGGAGACAAACAACCACATAAGGATCAGGTTTCCTGCAATCGAGATCAATCCGTTGGCCAGGTGAAATCGGATGAGCCTGCTGATCGCGCCGCCCGTGGAAAAGCGCGTACGCTCCGCCCAGGTCCAGTGTTCGTGCCAGGCGAAATTATGGAGCACTGCAGTCTCAACGGCGAGGAGTGTCGCCACGAGGTAATGGAGTTCCAGACCTGCGGTGAGGGCGATGAGCGCCAGCAGTTGCACGCCCATCCCGGCAATGCCTACAGCATTAAACTTTAACCAGACGCGGAACAAGCCGCTCACGGAATCCGTTCCTCGCGGTACAACTTCACGGTGTTGCGGATGGCAGAAATAATCGCGATCAACGTCATACCGGCAATCACGACGATCCCGGCGACGTCACATAGCAGATATTGTTCGCCGGAGACGGTCACGACCGGGCGGGCCAACAAAATCAAACTGCCGATGCCAAGCACAATGCGCAGTTCCGTGGGACCCCAGACGCCAAAAGACAATCGAAACACACCGATAGTGTACGTAGCCAGGTATATCTCAATAGCCAACAAAAAATACGCGATGATTACGCCCATCGCGATAGTGCCGGTCATGTAACCGGAAAGGCCCAATCCACCGATCAGAAAAATCGCACCGAAAGAATCGACGATGTGATCGACATAAAAACCATAGCGTGGGCGCTGTTTGTCGCGAACGCGAGCGAGGGTTCCGTCCAGACTATCGCCAAACCAATTGACGGCCAGGCACACGACGGCACCGATAAGGGCGAGCGCATTCCACTTGGCAAGGAAATAGCAAACGCCCGCCAGGATCATGCCCAGAAACCCGAGGAGCGTCAACTGATCCGAGTTGACCCACGCAGGCATCCGGCGGGCAAGCCAGAGAAGAGTTTTCTTTTCAAGCGGTGCCAGCAGGCTTTCCTGCTGGCGTACCGCGGATTTGAATGATGGCTGGGGCATATGAGATTTCGAACCTCGGATTTAAAAACATCTTCCGAAAATCCGCAATCCGAAATCGAATTGCCCGTTACCAGCGGTTGGAGCGGTTCATGCGGTTGGTGAATTCTTTCTTAACCATCGGGCGTGCTTCGTTGACGGTCAGAGAACGGCCGGCGAAGTCCTTGCCATTGAGTGCCTCAATCGCCTTTTCGGCGTCTTCGTCACTCATCGAGATGAAACCAAAACCTTTCGAGCGTCCGGTATCGCGATCTGTAATGATGCTGACGGATTCGACGGCGCCGATTTTCTCGAAAAGACTGCTAAGTTCTTCTTCCGTCGTCCTAAAAGACAAATTCCCGACATAAATTTTCTTTGACATGTTTTTCCTGACTCAGCTTAAGAGGAACTTCGAGATCTTTGGCGGGAAAGGTATCGAAAAGCAGAATCAACTCTCCAGACAGAGCAAGAGGCTCCCAAAGTCCAATTCGCAGCAACGTTCATCGCTGCTGCATAAGGACACAAACCATATCATATCATGCGGAAGTCGATCGACAGCCACTTTTCTTCGACGCTATCGACTCAGGAACGAAGCGGATCGCTATTGCGTGGAACAACGTACGATCATCTCATGCGGGGTGGGAAATACGCTCTGATTTGGTCTGAAGGAGCAGGATCGAAGTATCGAGACAACCGCTTGAGGATTCGGAATGAACCAACAGGTGACGTCATTATCGAGAGCGCCTTCGACAAACCGGACGGTAGGGAACCGGTCCTCCATCAGAACTGGCGACCGGAGGCCGACTTTTTGCAACGTGGCTGAATCGATCTCATTTAATGCTCTATCATGAGGTGTTGTGATCGTTTGAAGGATCAGGGCATCGCCACACACCGACCTCACGGCCTCCAGCGCGACCAGCGGATGACGCAGGTGATAAAGCACACCCATGAACAAAACGAGGTCGAACTGCCGGCCGATTTCCCGCAGATCGTACACAGACAAAGTTCGGAAATCGACGTCCAGACCCAACGTATCGGCGGCAAACCGCGCTTGCTCGATGGCCTTCGGTTGTTCACCGGCGTCGACTCCAAGCACGTAAGCCGCGCCAAGCTCTTTCATCTTCAGCGAGAAAAATCCGGAGCTGCAGCCGACGTCGAGGACCGTCTTCCCCACCACTCCCGGCAACAATGTCCTCACATGGCGCCATCGCCAATCGGGGTAGTCCGCTCCGGGGCCTGATCCGCCGGGATTGGTCCAGAGGTCGGCAGCGAGTTGAAAGTTGTGAAACCACGGTCCCAGTTCGGTAAGCTTCTGCTCAACCTGTCCGCGTCGTGGATCAGGCAATCGTCGCGCGGATCTCATAGCTCCATATGTCCGTTTGTGAATAAGCGATTTCAATCTGTCGAACATCAGGACCAGCGTTTCAACCGCGAATTGTCCACAGGATCTGCCCGCCGGATACAGAATTCCGGTGACAAATGTTTGTGTATCGCCGGGCGTGCGTTTGGGTTCTTCGTCATCGCGGCAAGGATGTGTGTCGGTTTGACGCGGCCGCTTTCGATCTCGACCACATCCAGCGTGTGGACTCGATCGATGAAAGCCCGATCCCACTGGTTCTGGGGGTCGAAATTCGGACCGAAAGACCGGTCAATAAAGACATCGATGATGTTTCCAAAAGCGACGAACAGATCAAAATGAAAGCGCTCGACCAACAGAGGAAGAACGTCTTGAGCACGAATTCCTTCAAAGCCGTCCTTCGAACAATCCCAGTTATCGTAGTCCTTCTCCAGGCGTTTCAGTTGGTGGTTGTATTTGTATTTGTCCGGAAGCTCGGCCCATAGCTCGTTCACGAATTTGAGCGCTTCCGGCCAGCGTTGATGCCCGTTACGGCCGATCATGTCATCCGTCAGGAAATAACCACCGGGGTGAAGCGCCCGATGAATCTTCTCAAACAGGGCCTCGAGCTCCATGAAATGATGCAGCGACTGAATCGCCATGATCATGTCGTACTGACCCTTCGGGCGCCACGCGTTGACGTCAAACAATGCAAACGTGAAGTGCTCTGAAAGCCCCTTCTCTTCAGCGCTAAGGCGCGCATGGTTGAGCATCTCCGGATTGAGGTCAACGCACTCGAACGCGTAGTTGCTGATACCCACCTCACGCAGCCATTCGGCAATGTTGATCTCCGATGCGCAAGCGCCTGTCCCAATGCTTAGCAACCGAAGTGTCTCGTGTGGCCGTTCACCAGACATTCGAGCAACGTATGTCCGAAAGAACTGGATGGAGTCCGTGAACCCAAACGGTGACAGCATCGAGGCCAGGTAGGTCTTCGCCCAGTAATTCATGATCGGCGGTGTGGCGAGAACGTTTTCGTCCGCAAACGCTTTAAGCTCGTTTTGAACCCGGGAATCATAAGCGGAGGCTGGCCGGACGATGGAACGCGCCAAGTGCAGGCACTTGCGCAAGGGCGGACGCAATCGCAGAGGTACAAATCTTCTGAGTGCGGGCAGGATGTTCATAC
>WNGK01000420.1_pt2 | contig 94164 bp, 91 predicted proteins | sample 5400601 | NCBI WGS metagenome assembly WNGK01 (sample SAMN13153376, study PRJNA577476) | soil metagenome | isolation source: 60 cm soil or saprolite under Garry oak tree replicate 1 | place: USA:California | collected 2016-06-15 | reverse complement strand
CGTTGTCGAGAGCAATAATCACGCAGACGCCGACCGCAATAGAAAAGGCCGGCATCGGGCGCCGGCCTTTCTCGGGTGCGGAAGAAACTACTTCTTGGGGGCGATCGCGTCCTTGGCGGCTTTCGCGACGCGGAACTTTACCACCGTCTTCGCCTTGATCTGAATGGGTTCGCCGGTCTGCGGATTGCGTCCTACGCGCGCCTTGCGGTGCGCCTTCACCAGACGTCCAATACCCGGGACCACGAACAAACCGTTCTTCTTGGTTTCCTTGATTGCGGTGTCGGCCAAGTGCTCAAGAAATGCCGCCGCGGTCTTGTTGTTAACTTCCACCTTCTCGGCCAAATGACGAACCAGTTGGGTCTTGGTCAAGCCTGTTGCCATGAATCCTCCTGAGTCTGCAAAATGAATTTTCCTGCGGATGCCACCTATCTTAACCCTCGTGGCCTGTGGAAAAGTAACAAAATTGCCGCATTTTATGCAGGTTTCTCGATCTGGAACCAGAAACAGCCACAAGAAACGCAGATGCGGACACATCAGCACTGCAAACTTACCGTCTGGACGGGCTGAAAAGCAGTCTCGGGCTTGCATAACGCCGCAGGGGGTTGAACAACTCTGAATCCATTGAAGAGCGTCGTTACACCAACCTGAAGCCTGAAGCCCGGAGCCTGTTTTCGCGTGCCATAATAAATCTGGGAGCCCGCCCGTTGAGCTGTGCCATCTGCCAAACACGCAAGGAGAAGCGCTTCTGCCCCGCCGTGCACGGGCGCATCTGCCCGCAGTGCTGCGGCGAGCAGCGTGAAGTCACCCTCGACTGTCCCAGCGACTGTCCGTACCTGCAGCAGGCGCGGCAACATGAGAAACCACGCTCGGTGGAAACTTTGGATCGCACTGCGCTGTTTCCCAACGTGGAAATCGGCGATCAGTTCCTCTACGAGCAGGAGCATCTGATTCTCGGCTTGAGTTTTGCGCTGGCCAAAAGTGCAAAGGCGGACCGCAGCATCCGCGATTCGGACTTGATTTCGGCACTGACCGCGCTGGCCGGCAGTTATGAAACCCTGGCGACCTCTGGACTGCACTACGGGAATGCAGGAACGAACATTACCCATCAGGCGATTGCGGCTGAGATCGAGAACATGGTGAAGGAATATCGCGAAGCGGAACAGAAGCATGCCGGGCACACCCGGTTGCGGGATTCGGATGTTTTGCGCGCGCTGGTTTTCCTGCTCCGCCTGGGCCTGACCCGGACTTCGGGGAGGCCAAAGGCGCGGGCATTTGTGGAATTTCTCTTCCAGCAGTTCCCCAAGCCGCGATCGGCAATCGCTGCGCTCGATGAAGCCAGCAGGATTATCGTGCCTTAGCTCTAGCTCCCTAACTAACTTTGTCATTCCGAACTGCGTCAGCGGTGAGGAACCTGCTATTTGCCGGCGGCGTAGGCGCTGCATGCAGACAGCAGGTTCCTCACCGCTGCGCGGCTCGGAATGACAAGGCGAACAAATTTGGAAGGTGGAACTAAGATTTTGCCGTCGCCAGTTTCCTCACCGTCTGCCCCGGCGGCAACGCGTCCCGCAATTCCCGCACCGTGCGCCTGAAGACCGGATGTCGCGCATCCGGAGCGATCTCCGCCAGCGGCTCCAACACAAACCGGCGCTCGTGCATTTTCGGATGGGGAACGGTCAGGGACGGGATCTCGATGACCGAGCTCCCGAACAACAGAATGTCAATGTCGATGATGCGAGGGCCTTTCTTCTGCTTGCGCTGGCGGCCCATGCCCTGCTCGAGCGCAAGAATGCCGGCGATCAATTGCCGTGGCATCTTCTCCGTATCCAGCTTGACGGCGCAATTCAAGAACCAGGGCTGGGCAGTCAGCTCCACCGGCTCCGTCTCGTAAAAGGAAGAAACCGCCACGGCTTTGCCGAGCGCGGCCAGTTTCTCGATTGCAGTTTGCAGATTCGCGGCCCGGTCGCCCAGGTTCGATCCCAGCGAAAGATAGACGATCTTGTACACGCTCGCTTAGTTTCCAGTTTTCCTGAGTTGGTTTCCACAGAAAAATCAGGTTCCCGGCCGCTTCCGGGGAACCCAGCTTAAGACTTGCCGCTGCTGCCGGTTGCAGTCATGCTTTCCTGATAAATCAGCCTATGCTACCCATCGAACTCAGAATTGACCGCGCCCAGCGGCTTGTCCGTATGATCGAGGATGATGCCCCGCTTTTGGCTGTCCGGGTGGCCCCGCTTTCGCGCGAACATCAGGAATCAACGAAATCGTATGCTGCGAAACTAGCTGTCCACGCTCGCGCGGAGTTGAAGAGGCTGCTGGAAGAAAAGGCCTTCGCCGAATCGGCCGAGCTAAATCCACACGCTGCGGACTAGCCGCAACCTCGATCACGGCTGTCGATCCCCTTGCCAATGAGGGTATTAAAGGCCTAAAACGCCTGTCCGGCGGCAGCCTCGGCCGGCAAATAGTCGACCGCACTCTCCTCCGCCAGCGTGGTTTCTTCCCACAAGGACGGGTCGCGCAGCAGCCGTGATACCAGGGCGGTATGCATGGCGTGACCTGCGCGGTCGGCGACCACGTTCCCTAGAATCTGGTGTCCGATGAGCGCCAGGTCGCCGATCAGATCCAGCACCTTGTGGCGCACAAACTCGTCATCGAAGCGCAGCGGAGGATTCACCAGCGCATCGCGGGTCAGCACCAACGCGTTTTCGGCAGACGCCCCGCGGATCAGGCCCTGCTGGCGCATGGCTTCGGCTTCATGGAGAAATCCGAAGGTGCGGGCAGGCGCAATGTTGGCGACGTAATGCCCGTTGGTCAGGGCGAGAGTAAAAGTCTCGCTCCCGATGAGCGGATGCGGGAAGTTGATGGCGTAAGAAACCGAGTAGTTCTCCGCCGGGTACACTGCGATGGACTTGTTGCCTTCGCGAAGTTCGAGGGCCCGAAGGATGCGGATGTAAGTTCGCGGACGGCGCTGTTTCCGAACACCCGCCCGGCGGATCAGGTCCACAAAGGGCCGCGAGCTTCCATCGAGGATCGGCAATTCCAAGTTGTCCAACTCGACAAACGCGTTGTCGATTCCCGTCCCCACGAACGCCGAGAGCAGGTGTTCGGTGGTGGAGATGAGAACGCCTTTCTTCATCAAACTAGTCGCGTAGCTGACCCGGGCCACATTTCGGCTAGTCGCTTCGACTTCAAATCCATCGAGATCGACGCGGCGAAAGATGATTCCGGTGTTTGCGGGCGCGGGCAGAATTCGCAGGGTGACTGGAGCTCCAGAGTGCAGGCCGACACCGCTGCACTCCACCGTTGAGCGAATTGTCTGTTCCTGGATCAGAGATGCCTTCCCGAAGTAACAGGCTAAAACCCGCGGGCAGAATCCGTCTGTGGCAATTTGACCACAGTATGCGGCGGTAAAGGCACAGGCCGCGCAAAGCTAACTATCATATTTACAGTTGTTTACAAACGAGCTAGCGTGGGAGCAGAACGCGAAGGTGGTACATCGCAGGTAACTAAGACGGCGCGAACGGCTGGTCTATTAGTGCCGGTTGCCGGCACTAGTAGCGGTCTTGGGGTCAAATAGAGAGTCGCTTAGTCCCTGGTTGAAACTGGCGGAAGTGACGAAGAACTGCGCCGTCATTTCGCCGTTGAAAACACGGGTGGTGTCATAGGGCGTCATAACGTTCTGCACTTGCCGGTAGTTATCGAAGATTTCCTCTTCCACGTTCCGTTGTTTATCCGCCGGATCGCGCCATGTGAAAGTCTTTTTCACCGGCAGGTGGGTGCTGGAATCGAGATAAAGGGTCACGGCTTCATTCTTCGCGTTCATTACTGTAACCTGGTCGGCTTGTTTCTGTGCGGCGACCGTCTGTCCTTCGTAGAACAATGCTACCCCGGGCTCGCTCAGCCACTGCCGCAGGACCACGTCGAGAGCGAAGTGGCGCCGCCGCAGATAAGGATCCATCTCTTTATCGTCCATGTTGCGGACTCCCCGGTATGTCACTTCGTAGCCCTTATCGCCGGTGTAAAGTTCAACGACGTCGCGTTTTTTGGTCAGCTCGATGCGGTCCTTGTCCGGAAATTTGCGGAAGCGCCAGAATAAAGTTCCCAGGCTGTTGGGCTCTCCGTGATGGAAGCTGTAGCTGCGGCCTTCCTGGGTCATGTCCTGAACGTTCAGGTAGGCCTGCCCGCCTAATGCCTGAATGGCCTGGTCGAGTATTAATCGCGCCTTGCGCACGCTCTCCTGATCGGTCGGGATCGCTTGGGAAGGCGTGGCGCTTTCGGATGAGGCAGTAGGCGCGCTTTGGGCGAAAACAAGCGCCGTCAGCAGCAAGGCAGTGAAAGCGTATTTCATTTCTCGGTTGTTAGACGCGGAAAACCTGGGTATTAGCTGCCCCGTTTCAGCGCTCGCCTCATCCTACTAGCACGGCGCCGCCGTTGACATTGAATACTTCGCCGGTGATGAACCCGGCCAGGGGAGAGCAAAGGAACAGAATAGGGGCGGCAATCTCTTCTGGCTTGCCGACTCGTCCCAGCGGAATCGTGCTGAAAATGTCTTTTGCCGACGCGGGGTCGTCCAGGGCTGGCCTGGACATATCCGTGTCCACCCACCCCGGTGCGACGCAGTTCACGTAGATATGATGCGGCGCGAGTTCGACTCCCAAGCCCTTAACCATGCTGATGAGCGCTCCTTTGGTGGCAGCGTAATCGCAATGAAAAGCTTCCCCTCTTTGCCCGGCGGTGGAACTGACGAGCACAACATGGCAAGGCGATTCCGAGCTGGCAGTCTTGCGCATTTCGCGGACGGAGTGCTTCGCCAATCCAAAAACCGCATCGAGGTTGATGGCAATCGTGCGCCGCCACTGCTCGTCAGTCAGCTGGTCGATAGGGGCCGGTTCCGCGGGCCAGACTCCGTGATTCGCCACCAGAATGTCCAGGCGGCCAAAGCGCTGCAGGCACGCGCTTACAAGTACCTGCGCCGCTTCCGTTCCATGCAGATTGCACTGCGTCGCCGCACAGTTTGCCTCTCCACATTCGCGGACCAGTTTCGCGGCCTCCGCCTGGGACTTTTCGTAATTAAAGAAAACCCGCGCGCCGGCTTTGACAAACATTCGCACTGTAGCCGCGCCAATCCCGCGCGATCCACCAGTGATCAGCGCAACTTTCCCATCCAGAGACAAGGATACGGACATGGCAAGTAGTTTCGGGCTTACGGGGATGATTTGGCAAATCCGGTGAGATCTGGATCGTTAAAGGTTCGGCAAGCTGCGTTCGGCCTTGAGCTCGCGTGCCAGGATGCGCACCAGCATTCCGTCGAAGCGGATGCCGCTGAATTTCTCCAGTTCGGCGAGGGCTTGGTCGCTGGTCTTTCCCGGAGCCATGGAGCGGTCGCTGATGAGGTTCACATAGGCGTCCGCGACGGCAATGATCCTTGACCACAGCGGGATCTCTTCGCCTCTCAAGGCGTTTGGATAGCCGTTGCCGTCTACCCATTCGTGGTGGCCCTCGATCGCTTTCTGGGTCCGCTCACTATTGGGCAGCGTGCTGAGAATTTCTCCGCCTACCCGGGGATGCATTTTCAACATCTGAAACTCCTCGTCGGCCAGGGCACTATGTTTGTTCAGGATGCGCTCGGGAACAAAGAGTTTCCCCACATCGTGCACCCGTCCGGCGAAGCCCAGTTGTCTGACTTCCTCCGGCAAAAGCCCGAGGGAGCGGCCCATCATCTCCGAATACTGCGCCACTGCGTCGCCGTGGCCGGCGGCATTCAGTTCCCTCGACTCTGCCGCCCGGGTGAGGGCTTCGATGGAGTCCCTGAGGATGGGAAGATTTTTCTGGTCCGCGCCGGCTGACAACTTGCGCAAGGTGCCAACCGATTCCTCTACATGCTCCGACGCTGTGCGCTCGCGCTGGAGAAAGCCTTCGATGTAACCGGAGATCAGCTGCCGCTGGACAGCGCTGCCCTGATCCTGACCAACTTCCTCTGCGGTGGAAACGCGGTCGCCTCCGGCCTTTTTGGACACATACATGCCGGCATCCGCCACTCGGATAATATCTTCCGCCGCCAGCCCATGCGCCGGGAAGCTGGCCACTCCAAAGCTGCCGGTGATGTGGTGCTCGCTCAACATCGGATCCGTAGCCAGCCACAGGCGCAAGCGTTCCGACAGGATCTGGGCCTGCTCCACTCCGGTTTCCGGCATCAGGATGACGAATTCATCTCCGCCATAGCGGGCGACCACATTGGATTGGCGGCACTTCTGCTCCAGCAGACGTCCCACGCGGGCGAGCACCAGGTCGCCTTCCAAATGCCCGTAGGTGTCATTCACTTCTTTGAATTTATCGAGATCAATCAGGACCACGGAAAACGGCCGTCCCGAACGCGAAGCCCGCTTCCATTCCGACAACAGACCTTCCCAGAAGAAACGCCGGGTCTTGATGCTGGTAAGTCCGTCAGTGATGGACTGCTGCTGCAGCTTCTGAAAGACAAATGAATTGTGCAGCGCCGTGGCCAGCAAATCGGCCAGCGTATTCATTACCAGCGCGTCTTCGGTGGAGAAGGCGCGCTCCTGCTCGCTCTCCACATTGAGCACTCCCAGTAGAGTGTCGCCGTAAGTGATGGGGATGCACAGCACACTCCGCGAACCCGGCAGGAGGCCCTGAAGCTGGCCGCCTTCGTTTGCGTTGGCATTCACCAGCACGGTTTCTCCGGTGCGCGCCACCCGTCCCAAAATCCCAGCGGCCACAGGGATTTTCTTCCCTTTTTCGCGCGCGGTCGTGCCGGCCTCAACCTTGATCTCGATCTCTTTGGTGGCGTAATCGAGAATGCCAATGCCTATGTGATCGAACCGGAAATTTTTCTGGATGTGGCCGACAATATCGGCGAGCATCTGCTCGGCATCCTCGCTGGAGATCGCGGTTTTTGAAACACTGTTCAGGAACGCGAACTGGCGCGAGCGGCGTTGCTCCTCCCCGAACAAACGGGCGTTTTCAATGGCCACCGATACCTGGCCGGCGGCGGTCTTCAAAACATCCAGGTCGCGCTGCTCGAAAATATATTCGCGGGTTATACTCATGGCGGCCATTACCCCGGTGGCCTTCCCGTTCACCAGAACGGGCGCGGCACAGAACGACCTGGCGGGACGGCGGGGCGCGAAAGTAACTCCCAGGCGCTCTCGCGCATGTTCAAGATCGGCACGGATGAGCAACGGCTGTCCGGTACGCAGAACGTACTCCGTCAGGCCGTTGTTGGCTTTGCGCTGCCTTCGCGGCAGTAGCTGGCCGTCTTCTACTTCCAGGTGGAAAACGATGGACTCGCCCTCCTGGAAAGCCACATAAAAATTCGAGGTATCAAAAATCTGGCCTAGCTCTTTTTGCACGGTGCGCAAGACCTCTTGCTGATCGAGCCGCGAACTAATGGCCTGGCCGATCTGGGTGAGCAGTTGATATTCCTTGGTGCGGCGCTGGGCGTCGTGCATGATCACGTAGTTTTCCAGCGTGAGTCCGATCTGCAAGGCCAGTCCGATCAGCAGCTTCAGGTTGGACACGCCGAACAAACGGCGTTCCGCATGCGGAAAAAGAATCACGCCAAAATTATGTTCGCGGGTTTGGAGGCTTACGGCGGTAGCGTTGCCAATGTTCTGCGCCATAAGCGCCTGCCGGAACTGCTCGAATCGTCCACCCGGGAAGGCGGGCAGCGGCTCGGGCATCTCCGCAAGATTGGGAAAAGTCACGAAACCGCCGCAGCGATAGGCCAGTTCGCAGACATATTCTCCGGCGCCGCTGGCATCCAGGTTGGTAGCAAACTCAGGCGAGAAACCCAGTTGCACCGAAGGCAGCACCGCGCGCCAGCGCTCTGAGATGCAAATTACGGCATGGCTGGTAGGAAGGGGCGCTACCAGCCGGTCCAGAATGCTTTGCATACTGGGGACAAGATCGCTGGAGGTCAGCAGCCGCATCGGATCCACGCCCAATGTAGAGAAAGCAAGGGCGTTCTCCTGCACGGCATTGCGTTCATTTTCGAACAGCACCATCACCATGGCGACGCCGAGGAGCATCTGCGGGACGGGACCAAGAAGATCGCCACCGAACATCCGCAGGATCGGAGTTTTGAACTGCCCTAACAACATCAGCACGGCCCACAAAGCCAGCGAGAAAGACAGTCCGCGAAACGCAAATGATCCCCGGCGTCGCGCAATTACGTAGAAATGAAATGAGCTGTAACCGAGGACGGCGGCAAGGCCCAGTTCCAGCCGGTTGGGCGTAATTTCGGGCCATATGAACCCTCGCAGGACGGGCTGCCTTAGATCCCAGAATGCGAGTCCGACTCCAGCGACGGCTGCCAGAATTTCATACCAGCGCAGCCGGAACGCCGCCAGTCGCTCTGAACTCGTCAGCCGGCGCGTCAGGCGCGTGGACACCAGTATGCACAAGGCCATTACAACCAAAAGCAATGAGGCCACAGATGAAATCAGGAAAGGGTTTTTCCAGACAGTTGCCCAGGCATCAAGCAGGAAGTGCAGCGTGTATGCCGCCCAGGCGAACTGCCAGGCGCGAAAATACGGCTGCCGGCTCTGCTCGTGAAGGTAGGTGAATACCAAAAACAGCAGGAGCGCGACCACGCCCGGCAATACCACCGTGCTAACGACAATACTGTTCATGATGAGGGGACGAAGTCCGGCCTCCTACTTCGGGCGGGGAAACGTATTTTTATGGTTTCATACGTTTGCGAGCAAGACAATAGGATTGTGGCCGTGGTCATATCCTGGTTAGTCACCACGGTCACTATCAGTCCATTCGCTTGACGATGATGGCAACGGACCGTAACATCCAGTCTGGTTACCAGGAATGGCCAGCGTTCCAGCCCCAAATCTCAATTCCAGCGCCAAACCGCGAGTGCGGTTTGCGCCCTCCCCGACCGGTTACCTGCATGTTGGCGGAGCCCGGACTGCGTTGTTTAACTGGCTTTTTGCCCGTCATTTCGATGGGACTCTGGTATTGCGCATCGAGGACACCGACCTTGAGCGGTCCACTCCGGAAATGGTCGAAGGCATCCTGCAGGGGATGCAATGGCTGGGACTCTCCTGGGACGAAGGACCGTATTATCAGACGCAAAGGGTCGAACTGTATCGCGCCGCGGCCGCGTGGCTGATTGAATCCGGTGCGGCGTATCACTGTTTCTGCAGCAAAGCCGAACTCGAACAACGGCGGGCCAAGGCGGCAGCAGAAGGTCGCCCTCCACGATACGAAGGCACCTGCCGGAAGATTGACCGTGCCGAGGCCTCGCGCCGGAAGAATGCGGGAGAAGCGGCGGCCGTGCGCTTTGCCGTGCCTGAAACTGGCAGCACTTCTTTTGACGACGCTGTCTTCGGCAAGGTCGAATTCGCCAACACGGAGATTGAAGATTTCGTCCTGTTGCGCTCCGACGCCAGTCCGACCTACCACTTGAGCGTGGTTGCCGACGACATCGACCTGCGCATCTCGCACATCATCCGCGGGGCTGATCACATTTCGAATACTCCCAAGCAAGTCCTGCTATATCAAGCGCTGGGTGCGCCGTTGCCGGTGTTTGCCCATGTGCCGCTGATCCTCGGCCCCGACAAGACGCGGCTGAGTAAGCGTCACGGCGCCACCAGCGTGATTGCCTATCGCGAGGAGGGCATTGTTCCCGGGGCGTTCCGGAATTTTCTCGCCCTGCTGGGGTGGACTCCACCAGAAGGCACTCCCCCCGAAGGCACAAAAGAAGTCCTGGGCGATGCAGAACTGATCCGCCTGTTCAACCTGGATTCCATCTCGCGCTCCAATGCCGTCTTCGATCGCGCCAAGCTGGACTGGTTCAACACCGAATACATCCGCGCGTATTCTGCCGAGCGCTTGCTGCGGCTGATTGAAGAGGAATGGAAGAAAGTCGGATTGGTGCCGACAACAGATCGCGAAGTCCTGCTTGCTACGATTGATCTTTTGAAGCCGCGCGCCCGCAGCCTGAAAGATTTTGCTGGATCCTTCCGCGCATTTTTCAGTGATGCGTTCGAGCCCGATCCGGCAGCGGTCGAGAAATTCCTGAAAGACGCGGAGGTGAGGCATTTGCTGATCGAACTCGGACAACGCTACGCCGGTCTGGAAGACTTCGGCGAGCAGGAGACAGAAACAGTTCTGCGCGACTTCGCCGCCAAAAAAGGAGTAAAAGCCGGCGCTCTGATCAATGGCGCGAGGGTCGCGCTGACAGGACAGGGAGTAGCACCGAGTTTGTTTGCCGTGATGCGGACACTGGGCAGAGAAAGAACGGCCGCGCGGTTACGGGTGGTTGAGGAACTGACGGCACGGGCTGTTACCGTCAGCCCGTAAGAGTCCACAGAAATGGAAGAATCAAGATCAAAGTCGTCGGACAAGAGTGTCCGACCCACACGGGCACGCTAGATATCCAAATTCTTCACATCCAGCGCGTTCTCTTGGATGAACTTCCTGCGCGCTTCTACATCTTCGCCCATGAGGGTGGTGAAGATGGTTTCGCATTCCGCGAGGTCTTCGAGTTTCACCGACAGAAGGGTACGGCGCTCAGGGTCCATGGTGGTTTCCCATAGCTGCTCAGCGGTCATTTCGCCGAGACCCTTGTAGCGCTTGAGTTCGTAGCCTTTGCTGCCTTCTTGTTCCACGTACTCGAAGAGGTCGCGAGGATTGCTCTTTTCTACCGCCACAGGTTCAACCTTGCGCCTGGCTGTGCCCTCCGCAATTTTCTTCTCGGCCGCCCCGTCGCTCTTTTCGGTTTCATCAGCATCAGCATCAGCATCTCCGGCGCTTTTGCCAGCGCCCTTGACCACGGTCTCCACCACGAACGGCGGCTCCATGTAAGGCTCAATCTGCTTGAACTTGGTGAGCATTTGGCGATACTCGGGCGTGGACGCCAGTTCCCAGTTGATGAGGTGTTCGGCGCCCTGGGAGTTCACATAGCGAACTTCCCAGAGGTTGTGCTCTTCGTCGAAGCGCGCTTCCACTTCTTTGAACTGAAGTTCTTTCTGTAGCTTCTTCAGTTCTTTTTCCAGCTTCTCGATTTTCCTGGGCGGGGTTTTCTTGTCACCCTCGAAATCGGCTCGCTTTGAAAGATCAAGCTTCGGCAAAACGTCCGTCACGCGCTGGCTGCGCAGCCGCTTGTCCACTTTGTCGAAAAGATCCAAGTATTCCTTCAACACGGTCATGAAGCGGGCCAAGTGGCTGCCTTCAAGTTTCGCCGCGCCGTCGCCGTACCGGAGCACCAGTCCCTCAGACGCGCGCTTGACCATGACCTTGACTTTCTCCCGCTCGTCTTTGAGGTACTGGAGCGACTTACCTTTCTTGATCGAGAACAATGGCGGTTGCGCGATGAACACATTCCCGCGCTTGATCAGGTCCTGCATGTGGCGGAAGAAAAACGTAAGCAACAAGGTGCGGATGTGGCTTCCGTCCACGTCGGCGTCGGTCATTAGGATAATTTTGCCGTAGCGTACTTTCGTGGCGTCGAAATCCTCTTTCGAGATGCCGGTGCCGAGCGCCGTGATCATGGCGCGAATTTCTTCGTGCCCCAGCATCTTGTCGTAACGCGCTTTTTCGACGTTGAGAATTTTGCCCTTCAGGGGAAGGATAGCTTGGAAGCGGCGATCGCGACCCTGCTTGGCGGTACCGCCTGCGGACTCGCCCTCAACCAGGAACAGTTCGCAGCGGTCCGGCTGCCGTTCGCTGCAATCTGCTAGTTTGCCGGGCAAGCCACCGCCATCAAGAGCGCCTTTTCTGCGGGTCAAGTCGCGGGCTTTGCGGGCGGCTTCGCGTGCGCGGGCAGCGTCCACCGCTTTGTTGATGATCTTGCGCCCGACCGTCGGATTCTGTTCTAGAAACGCACCCAGCCGCTCGTTCACGAATGCCTGCACGATTCCTGCGATATCGGAATTAAGCTTGCCTTTGGTCTGGCCTTCAAACTGCGGCTGCGACAACTTCACACTGATCACCGCGACCAAGCCTTCGCGTACGTCATCGCCAGTCAGATTTTCTTTTACGTCTTTGAACAGGCCCATCTGCTGGCCGGCGTAGTTGATCGTGCGCGTGAGCGAGGTGCGGAACCCGGAAAGATGCGATCCGCCGTCAACCGTGTTGATGTTGTTGGCAAAACTGAAGACGCTTTCGGAATAGCCGTCGTTGTACTGCAGGCCGATTTCCATGGCCACGCCATCACGTTCGGCTTCCATGTAGATCGGTTTATCGTGCAAGACCTGCTTGCCGCGATTCAGGTGCTTGATAAATTCCGCAATGCCGCCGTTATACTTGAACTCGGATGACTTCGCCTCGCCGGTTTTGGCGTCAGTTGTGCGCTCGTCGGTGAGCGTGATCAGCAGGCCTTTGTTGAGGAACGCCAGTTCGCGCAGCCGCTGCGCGAGGGTATCGTAGTTGTATTCGACGTTGCCCGTGAAGATGCTTCTGTCGGGCAGGAAGCGGACTTTGGTCCCGGTCTTGGCTTTGACCGCGCCAGTTTTCCGCAGCTTGCTGGTTGGCTCACCTTTCGAATAGGTCTGTTCCCAGGTAAATCCATCGCGCCAGATTTCGAGTTCCAACTCTTCGCTCAGCGCGTTCACACAGGAGACGCCGACACCGTGCAGTCCGCCGGAAACTTTGTAGGTGGAAGAATCAAATTTTCCACCGGCGTGCAGCGTGGTCATTACGACTTGAGCAGCCGGAAGCTTTTCTCCCTCGACTTCCATGTCTCCCACGGGAATTCCGCGGCCGTTGTCCACCACGGTGATGGAGTTGTCAATGTGAATGGTGACGTCAATCTTGTCGGCATACCCGGCGAGGGCTTCGTCAACCGAATTGTCGACGACCTCATACACGAGGTGATGCAAGCCGAGGTCGCCGGTCGAGCCAATGTACATGGCCGGACGCTTCCGAACGGCCTCCATGCCGCCGAGAACTTTGATGGAGTCGGCAGTGTAATCGCCGTTGCCGCTGTTCTTGGTTCTGTCGTCTCTATTTTGGCCGATGATCGCGGCTGAGTTGATTTCTTTCGTCGCCATTCAGATGTGGGAGAGCGGTCACTATGCCTGCCAGTTGCAAATCAAAAGGCAGGTAATTGGAGCCGTCTTCCGTTGCCCTTCTTGATGCCCGCAAAATGACCCACAAATTACTGAAATTCCAATAACTTAAGGCATCTTTGGATTAGTTAAATTTTATCACAGGGAAGGTCTTTTTTCGACCCCTGAATCCCGGCGGTAAACTGCTCGATTTGCGGTGTTTGCGGCATCCAAAAGGCAAAGCTTTTAACCGCAGAGGTCGCAAAGAAAATCGCGAAGGTCGCAGAGAATCCGCTGCGTCCTTGGCGTTGCCTTGGCGAACTTTGCGGTTAAAGGCTTTGGCTTCTGCGCAGCCGGAGCCTGATAACATAGAGGGACAATATGAGTGTTCCTGTTTCCCAGATGTGGACAGTGGCTAGCTATGTGGTCGGGCAGAAGCTTGCCGGACGCAAGCAGTATCCGCTGGTGCTAATGCTTGAGCCCCTTTTCCGCTGCAACCTGGCTTGTGCCGGATGCGGCAAGATCCAATATCCTGCCCACATTCTGAAACGCCAGCTAACGCCGGAAGAATGCTTCAAGGCGGTGGATGAATGCGGCGCACCCATGGTCTCTATTCCAGGCGGAGAGCCGCTGTTGCATCCGCAGATTGCCGAAATTGTGGAAGGCCTGGTCGCGCGAAAGAAATATATCTATCTGTGCAGCAATGCATTGCTGCTCAAGGAGAAGCTTCACTTATTCAAGCCGTCGAAATACCTGACTTTCAGCATTCATCTGGACGGACAACGCGAGCATCACGATATGTCGGTGTGCCTGGAAGGCGGCCACGAAAAGGCGGTCGAGGGAGTTCGCGAGGCTTTGCAGCGCGGTTTCCGCGTGACCACGAATACAACTTTGTTCGACGGCGCCGATCCTCAGAGCGTGCGCGCCTTCTTCGACGAGATGATGGAACTGGGCGTCGAAGGCATGATGCTTTCGCCGGGATACTCCTACGATAAGGCTCCCGACCAGCAGCATTTCCTGGGCCGCGCCCGTACCCGCAAACTGTTCCGGGCAATTCTTTCGAATCGGAAAAAAGCTTGGCGGTTTAATCAGTCCATGCTGTTTCTCGAATTCCTGATGGGCAAGCGTCACTACACCTGCACTCCGTGGGGGATGCCAACGTACAACATTTTCGGCTGGCAAAGGCCGTGCTATTTGCTGCAAGACGGATATGCCGACACATTTGCAGAGCTGATGCGGGAGACCGAATGGGTCAACTACGGCACCGAATCCGGCAACCCGCGCTGCGCCAATTGCATGGTGCACAGCGGATACGAAGCTTCAGCGGTGAACGAAACGTTCGGGTCGCTGCGCGGATTTGTGGATACGGTGAAGGCGACTTGGTTCAATCGCTATCCGGATGCAAGCGCGACACGGCTGCTGGATGAGATGTCGTCGCCGGAACACGCCGGGGCGCTAGTGCAGATCGAATCGCAATCGCTAGAGGAAACCCGAGCGTGAGTGTTCCGCAGCGTAATATCACCGCGCAGGAAGCCGATGCCCTCGAATACGCTCCCGGCCGCGAGCGCGAAAACCTCGAAGGCTGGATTCCCGAACTCGCCAGTGACGAAGAAATCCGGGCTTCCTTAGAAAAGGCGTTCGACTACCGCGGCGACATCACCATCACGCTGAAGAGCGGTGAAAAAATCGAAGGCTATATCTTCGACCGCCGCACCGGGACCTCACTCTCCGATTCCCTTGTCCGCCTGTACCCCAAAACCGGCAATCAGAAAATTTCGATCTCTTACGCCGAGATCGCCGCCCTCGCCTTCACCGGACGCGACACCGCGGCCGGCAAAAGCTGGGAAGCCTGGATGAAGAAGTACAACGAGAAGAAGGCGGCAGGGGAAAAGAACATCGGGTTGCAGCCCGAAGCTTTGGAGTAATCGCGATGGGGTGCTCTCCTCCGACGGGCGCTCCGGCATAGCCAGCATCAGAGCGCCAAGGTCATCGTCAAAATCGCCGGAGAAGCCTAAGTGTTATAGTTTTCGCCTGGTGTCGATAGTGCCCATAAACCCGTCGCAGGCGGATGAATCAACCGATGTCGCGAATGAGTCCAGAGCGCATCAGCGGCGAACGGTCGTCGCTGCGTTACTCTCTGCTCTGGCTCCCGGCACCGGCCAACTGCTTCTAGGTCAGCGTCGAAAGGGAACCATCCTTCTGGCCCTTCTAGCCGCTCTGCTGGTTTGCTTTTGGCTCCGCCTTCCTGGCTTCTTCTTCGCATTCGTGATGCTTTGCTGGGGTTGCATCGGACTCTATTTCTACGCGGCGTGCAGTGCGATCTGGTCGAGTCATCTCCCCGGCTCTCGTCGCCCATCCCGATCGTGGCTGGCCGTGATTGTGCCTCTAGCAGCGGCTACTCTCTGGCTCGGCGGAGATGCAGTAATAGTGCATCTAGCGGGCTTGCGCCTCTTCAACATTCCTGTCTCCTCAATGGAACCGACCATCCGCCAGGGTGATCGCATCATTGCTGACATGAAGTATTACCAATCTCGCGATCCGAAAATCCATGACACAGTCATTCTCAAGAAAGATGATGTCTGGCTCATCAAACGCATGATCGCGGCGGGAGTCGTAGGGAAGGGCGGCTTCATCTACGTCAATGGACCGATGTTGAGCGAAAACCCTACTTGCAACACAATGGCCACCCGCCGGAGTGGATGAATGACTTCGGACCCGTAGCCGTTCCCAGCGGCAAGTATTTTGTGATGGGCAATAATCGAGACGTGAGCTTGGACAGTCGGTCCCCACAATTTGGGTTGGTTCCGTCGGGCGCTATTGTGGGAAAGGCATTGTACGTTTTACGGTCGGATCGCTCCGGCAAGAGTATTAATTAGGACTCGCAAGGGTATTGCACCGAACCCGCACTCACTTCACGGCCGCAAACACCAAACAAACCGCCGCCGCCGTCCTCGCAACTTCCCCGGTTGGCGTGAGCTTCCCATTCGCCGCATCAATGTCGAACTCGACAATATTGCCGCTGTCCTGATTGGCCGCCAGCAACCGCTTCCCCGTGGGATCAATCGTAAAGTTGCGCGGCGTCTTGCCTCCGCTAGAGACACGTTGGATAAATGTCAGCCTGCCTGTCGCCCTATCAATCGCGAAGACGGCAATGCTGTCATCGCCTCGATTCGAGGTGTACAGAAATTTTCCGCTGGGATGAATCGCGATCTCCGCGGCGTTGTTGTGTCCGGAGAAACCGGGCGGAAGCGCTGAAATCTTTTGTATAGAGCGGAAGGTCTCTATTGAATCGTTCGCAAAAACAGTCACGGTGGAATCCAGTTCACCCAAAACGTACATAAACTTTCCGTCGGCGGAAAAGGCGACATGGCGTGGGCCAGTACCGGGAGTAAGCGTGGCGGAGAAGAAATCCTTTGTGTCTTTGGATTCGGTGGCTCCGGTCGCATTCTGCGGGGAACCGTGCGCGTTTGCGCGGGAATCGCCGGGGCTCAGCGTGCCTTTTACCGCGTCAAATTTGTAAATCAGGACGCGATCAAGGCCGAGGTCTGAGACGTACGCAAAGCGATTTCTTGCGGAAGCTTCGATCCAGTGCGCGTGCGGCGCCTCCTGGCGGTCTTTGTTCGGGCCGGGCGTGCCGGAATCTTTCGCTACGGACGATGCTTCTCCGAGGCGGCCATCGGAGGAGAGCGGAAACACGGCAACGTTCCCTCCGGAGTAGTTCGCGACCAGGACATATTTGCCGGCCCGGTCGAACGAGATGTAGCAGGGATCGGCCCCACGCGACGCTACCTCATTCAACTCGGTTAGCTTTCCAGTCTTGCGGTCACTACCAATTGCAAACGCCGTAACTCCGCCGCTAGCTTCGCCTTTGTAATCGTGGATTTCGTTTACCGCGTAGAGAAATTTGCGGCTCGCGTCAACCGCCAAGAACGACGGGCTGGCGGTCTCGGCCGCCAGTCCTAACGGCCTCAGCTTGCCGGATGCGGCATCGTAACCATACGCATAGATTCCCTTACTCTCGGCCCCGGTGTAGGTGCCGACGTAAAGGATGTATTTGTTGGTCTTGGCAAGGCTCAAACCCCAGGCGAAGAACACAACAATCGCGAGGAGTGCGTTGGTGCCGATGACTCTTTTCATATTTTCTTTCGCACTTTCCCTAACCATCGGATTTTATTCGGCGGGCACCGGGTGTTGTGACAAGTGCGCTCCAAAACTCAGATTCCCGATCAGGTTGTCCACTTCCTCTTCGTTTCCGCCCACAAACGTGAACGAAACGATGTAGCCCTTCTCGATCATGACCAGAGAGCTTTGCCACATGGTCCGCTTGCCACGCTCTTTGCTGAAATCGCCGCGGACTAGTTGCTTCGGACCTACTTGGAATAACTGAGGCTCGTTCTCCACCTTGAATCCGCGCTGCTCTGCTAGTTCGGTGATCGGGCCAAAATAATCGGCCGCCGTCTTGATCCCGCGATAATCCGCCAGGCTCTCGGCAACAATCACCACCGCAGAGTTAATCGTGTCGCCAGGCGCTGCCGGAGGCCGCTCGAAAACAGCCAGCAGGGTTTCGGACTTGCTGTGTTGTGGGGTTCCCGCCGCGCCACTCTCCGGCTTCCCGGCTTCCGGCTTTTCGGCTTCGGCGTCCGGTTGCATGTCATCGGTGCGGTCCACCCAGCCGAAAGTAGCTTTGTAGGAGAAGCCGAATCGGGGACACTTGAGCACGCCATCGGCGATCGGGCCGCAGGCTTGCGTGGTGGCGGCTGATCGTGTCGTCGACTTTGGTCTTGGCGACTGCTGTCCGGCCAATTGCGCCTCGGCTGCAAGACCGATCACACCCGCAAGAACCAACAGAAAGAATTCCGCGCGCCTCAAGCTTGCCATGTTAAAGAAAGTGGTCACACGATATGAGATGCGTCTTGGCGATCCACGCAGCCTGCGAGTCCACGAACCGTCAGGCGGCCTGGGCCACCTGGGGCTGCGCACAATGCGCGCAGCGCCGGGCGTCAATCGGAATCTCGCTCAGGCACTCGGAACACTTCTTGGTGGTCGGGTCAGCCGGCGCCGGGGCCTTCCTCATGCGCGTGACCAGCAGATTCACCGGAGTCACTACAAAAAAGTAAACCGCCGCGGCCACCAGCAGGAAGGAAATCGCCGCGTTAATGAAGTCGCCCAAAGAGAAGACGCTGCCAGTGACAGTGAATTGAATGGCCGAAAAGTCTGGCTTGCCAATGATGGCGGCGATCAAGGGCGTTAGCAGGTCTTTGGTGAAAGCCGAAACCACTGTGGCAAAAGCCGCACCGATAACCACGCCGACGGCCATGTCCACAACATTACCGCGAAGAATGAATTGCTTGAATCCGCCGAGCATGGGGACACCTCCAGAGCGGACACTGTAGTTCGAGGAAGGCTACTGGGTCAAGCGGTCATGGGCCGGGCTCGCGGGCGTGGGCGCCCGCGCCACACAACCCTCAGATCCGCATGGGCATGACGATGTAGCGGTACTTATAATCCTCGCTCTCGGCGGGGCGCAGTTGGCCGGCGGACTGGGAGTCTTTTAGTTCCAGCTTTACGTCGCCGGAGCTGGCGGCCTTGAGGAAGTCGATGATGTACTGAGCGTTGAAGCCGATGGTGAGCGGCTCGCCGTTGTAGTCGGTCTCGATCGTGTCTTCGGATTCGCCGGTTTCGGCCGACGACGCCGAAAGTTTCAACTCGCCTTTTTCCAGCTTCAGGCGTACCGCGCGCGAGCGTTCATCGGCGAATTGCGCCACGCGGGCGATCGCCGCCCCCAGGTCATCTCCACGCAGTGCAATGCTCTTGTTGTTGTCTTTGGGCAGGACCGCTTCGAAGTTGGGGAATTGTCCGGTGAGTTGGCGCGAAGTCAAAAGCCGTGGGCCGATGCGGAAGAAAAGGGTTGAGTCGTCTTTCGCGAACTCGATGGTTTCGACATCGCTAGGAGCAGAGTCCGCCAGCGCCTTCAGTTCGTCCATGGCTTTCTTGGGAACGAGGGTTTTCAGTTCCCCGGAAACGCCTTCGAATTTTTCGCCACTGCGCTCCACGTGGGCGAGGCGGTGGCCATCGGTTGCGACCATGGTGATGGACTCCGGCTTCAACACCATCAGCGCGCCATTGAGCGTGTAGCGTGACTCCTCATTGGCGATGGCGAACCCGGTGCGCGCAATCATGGCTCGCAAAACCTGAGCAGGAATCTTCACCACGCCCGCAGTCGGAAACACTGGCAAGCTGGGGAAATTCGAGCGTGCCATGCCGACCATCTTCGTGTTGGACCGTCCACAACGAATGCTGACCCAGTGGTTTTCCAGTAACTTGATGGTGATGTCGGCTTCGGGAAGCAGTTTCACATAGTCATGCAGCTTACGCGCGGGGATGGTGCATGAGCCTTCTTTTTTTACTTTGGCGTTACAGGAAGTTCGCAGACTGAGATCGAGATCGGTTGCGGTCAGCGAGAGCCGGTCGGCACCCGCTTCAAATAAATAATTGGAAAGAATGGGAATCGTTGTCTTACGTTCGACCACGCCCTGGGTCGCCGAAAGTTCTTTGAGTAGTTCCGATCTGCTGACTGTAATTTCCATCGTGGCCGTTCCCGCTGCGGATGCGATCGCTTCAACCGGCATAAAAATAAAAACCTCTTGTGGCGCTACTTTTATTACTTCCCTTATATCAAATCAAAAAAACATAATAACTAGCAGTAACCGTAGGGAGGAAGGAAAAGTGGAAATTTAACCCAACTCTAACCCTTGCAGCAATTCCAGGCTCTACCTTCGTGTCCAAGATCAGCCCCGATTACCGTGCCCGCCGCACTACAAACTGGTGAGGGATTCCATCCTATCTCTTTCACGGCTTGCACAGCCTACCCACAGGCCCCTGCGCGCAAAACCAAGGCGAAAGCCGCAAATCACGTCCTCAATGCTCAGTTATGCGCCTAACTGCTCGGTCATTTTATTCAACAACCTGTTCAAATCCTTGTCGTTCTTTCTAACCTCTTCGATCTTCTCGACCGAGTGCAACACAGTGGTGTGATGCTTGCCGCCGAACTGCCGCCCGATCTCAGGCAGCGATGCTTCGGTCAGATGCTTGGACAAATACATGGCAATCTGCCGCGGATACACAATCGCCCGCGAGTTGTTCTTGGCCTTGATCTCGATCAGCCGCAGACCAAACTGCTCCGCCACCGCTTTCTGAATAGATTCAATCGTGACCTTGCGCGCCTGCGAGTCTATGAAATTCTTCAGCACCTGCTGGGTGTAGGGCAGAGTGATCTCAGCGCCGACTGCTCCGACTTCTTCTGCAGGATGGCAACTTTCGTTTCCAGGTCGGGCGGCTGAATGTCTGCGATCAGACCCCACTCAAAGCGGCTCCGCAAGCGGTCCTCGATCTCGGGCAACTCTTTCGGCGGACGGTCGCTGGCGATCACGATCTGTTTCATGGTCTCGTGCAGCGCATTAAAGGTGTGGAAAAACTCTTCCTGGGTCCGCTCCTTTTGCGCCAGGAACTGAATGTCGTCGATGAGCAACACGTCCACGTTGCGGAACTTGTCGCGGAAAGTGGTCATCTTGTCATAGCGCAGCGAGTTGATCATTTCATTGGTGAACTTCTCGCTGGAGATGTAGCAGATGGCCGCCTGCGGCTGCAGCCGCTTCACCTCGTGTCCAATCGCCTGCATCAGGTGGGTCTTGCCCATACCCACCCCGCCATAAAGGAACAGGGGGTTGTAGGCCTTCGACGGCCGCTGCGAAACTGCCTGGCACGCGGCATGGGCGAACTGATTGCCGCTGCCAATCACAAAAGCGTCGAAGGTGTAGCGTTGATTTAATTGCGCCGCGCCGTCCCAATCGAAACGGGCCTGCGAAATCTGGTGGCTGGGAGCAGCAGCCTGCGGGGGAGACGAAAGCCCGCCGTCGTGCCGCACTGGAGTCGAAGCCGGGTCATCGTCCGGGGTGACGAACGCCACGTCCTGATAATCCATGTTTAGATTATCCAGCGCTTCCTGGATCAGGTCGGCGTACTTGTCGCCGACGTGCCGGAATTCAGCCGTGGGCACGCGCACATACATGATCCCATTGCTGGAATGGCTGTAGCGCGTGGGCTTGAGCCAGGTGTCGTAGGAATGGCGGTTGATTTTCTTTTCGAGCGCATCCAGGATGCGCAGCCACGGATTAGCGCTGAGTGATGGAGTCGGTACCGACATAAAATATAAAAGGGGGCCGCGGCTGGGGCAGCGCCTGTATAACAGTGTCGCTCTTTGTTTGCCAGCAGAAAAGCCTGATTCACAAAGTTGGCGCGGGCAAAATCAAATCAACTTCAACAGAGCGTCATGCTAGCACAAAATATTTCTGTTTGTGGAAATCTTTTCACGGAATTTTTTCAGCGCGTTCATTTCAACCGCGGAGAAAAACTTCTGTCAAGTAGCGAAGTCATAACTGTCGCGAGAGTAGTGCAAGAATGGGCCATCTACACTCAGCTAAAAACCTTAAGAACGCCAGCCCAGTATTTCGCTTTAACTCTCGCGATTCAGTTCCGGCCCACTGACTTTTACGGTATGGGACGACGCCCGAGATGTCAGTCAAGCACAGCTAGACTCGCGAGCTCTGTTAGGAATCCTTTCCCCCGGCGGTTTACCTCCTGTCCCCCGGCGGTTTACCTCCTGCCAATCCGTCATTTATACTTCCCATTCACCAATCGCAGCTTCGAAATCAGTTGCTGACATCAAGAGCGCAGGACTTTTCATGCCGAAACGTACATTCCAGCCGAACCGTCGTCACCGCTCGAAGACGCACGGCTTTCGCACCCGTATGAAGACCAAGAGCGGACGCGCGGTCATCTCCCGGCGCCGGGCCAAGGGCCGCAAACGTGTTTCCGTGAAGCCCGGATTTCGAGAATAAAAACCCGGCTTTAAGTTCTAGGCTTCAGGCTTCAAGAAAACCAGAGTTGTCAGACACAAGCCCGAAGCCCAAAGCGTAGAGTCTGAAGTCAGCGACATGAGCGAATTCGCTCCGCAAAAAACGAAGCGTAAGTTTCCCAAGCAGCGGCGGCTGTTGCGGCATGCGGATTTTGAGCGGGTTTACAAGCAGGGACGCCGCCATTTTGCGCCGCACATGACGGTTTTTTACTTGCGGCGCAGCAACAGTGAGGACGGCGCGCCGCAAGGTCTTCGTGTCGGCTTTACGGTGGGGCGAGTGTTGGGGGGTTCAGTACAACGGAACCGTATGAAGCGCCGCCTACGCGAGGCGGTTCGGCTCAGCGGCTTCCCGCCGGAGGTTTCGGCGGATGTCGTCATTAATCCGAAACGGTCGCTGCTGGCCGCGAATCTTGGCGAAATCCGGGACCAAGTGGCCCGGGCTTTTCAAGTGATCGAAAAGGCCGCCAAATCCGTATAGAACAAATATTGCATTTGGAATCTTATGACTCGGTTGCTCAAGGCATTGCTGTTGACTCTGCTGCGCGGATACAAGGCGATCCTGTCCCCGCTCCTTCCCCCGGCGTGCCGGTTTGTGCCCACCTGTTCCGACTACGCGGCTGAAGCCATCGAACGCTACGGAGCGTTTCGGGGATCGGCGATCGCGATGTGGCGTCTGTTGCGCTGTCATCCCTTCGTGGGCGGGGGTTATGATCCGGTGCCGTGGAAAGATCTTGTGAACGATCCTGACAATAGCGCAGCTGCGCTACGCGGGACGGCCGGCGGCGGCTGTCCCCGCTCGAGCCACTAACCCCAAATGCCCGAATATAAAAGCCCGCAATCCGAATCTGGCACCGAACGCCACTTCTTACTCGTCTTCCTGCTGATGGCGGTCGTCATCTTCGGCTCGCAGTTCTTCATGAAGAAGTACATGCCGCAGCAGCCGGCGAGCACCGCACACCCGACTCAGCCCGTGCAAGGTACTCCGAGCGCTGCGCCAGCAGCAGCACAACCGGGAACGGCGGCTTCGGCATTAATCTCTGGCAAACAGCCCTCGCCAGCGCCTTCGGCTACGACGCCCGCGAAGCAGGCAGCTGCCGAATCGGAGACAGTAGTCGAGAACGGCCTCTACCGCATCATCTTCACCAATCGCGGCGCCCAGGTGAAGCACTGGGTGCTGAAAAAATTTCAAGACGACCTGGGCCTGCCGCTCGATCTGGTCAACTCAACCGCGTCTGCCAAATACGGATACCCGCTTTCGTTATGGACTTACGACCAGGCGCTCCGCGATAAGCTGAACTCGGCGTTGTACGTGCCCAGCATGAGCGAGCCGGCCGTGAGTGCTCCTGCGGTGTTGTCCTTCGAGTATTCCGATGGCGGCCTCACCGTTCGCAAGACCTTTCATTTCGACCACAGCTACGTGCTCAGCCTGGATGTTTCTGTTTTTCAGAACGGCGCACCGCTTTACGCATTCCCCGCTTGGCCTTCCGGCTTCGGCGACCAGACAACGCTTGCCGCGTACGCCGCAAGTCAGTTCGAATATCAGTTCAATGCCGACACCGAGCACCTGGCTCCCAAGAGAGTCCCCGGCGGGGATACCCGGCACGGTTCGTTTAACTGGGCCGGCATAAGCGGCTCATACTTTGGTGCGATTTTCATTCCCGATAACCCGGACAACCTGAACGTAGTAACTCTGCACAACGCGATCGACGTCGCGCCAGATTCTAGCAAGCCGAACGAAACCAAGCCGGCTGATGTGCTGGGACTCGCGGTGGGTCGGCCTGGAGAATCCAGCGAGCGGCTGTTCGTCGGGCCTAAGTCACTCGACGCCGCCGAATCCGTGCCAGTGCCGACCATTGTCGGCGCGGACAAAGATCTTCGCGGTGTGGTGAACTTCGGCTCCCTGGGCCTGATCGCGCGGCCGCTATTCGCGTGGCGCTTCATCGGATTGCGCTGGATTTACGGGTACGTTCACAACTGGGGCTGGGCCATCGTGCTTCAGACCATTCTGATCACCATCATCCTGCTGCCGCTGCGGATCTTCCAAATGAAATCGGCGCTCAAAATGCAAAAAGCCGCGCCGCAGATCAAAGCCATCCAGGAGAAATACAAGAAGTACAGCATGCGTGACCCGCGCAAAGCGGACATGAACAAGGAAATCGCCGATCTGTACAAACGCGAGGGCGTGAACCCGATCAGCGGATGCGTGCCTCTGCTGGTGCAGTTGCCGTTCCTATGGGCGTACTATCGCATGTTGAGCACGGCCATTGACTTGCGCCAGGCGCACTGGCTGTGGATCCACGACCTGTCAGGTGCTGAGCCGTTTCCCTTTCTGCTTCCGATCATCATGGTAGTCAGTATGTTCCTCATGCAGAAGATGACGCCGCAGGCTGGAATGGACCCGGCGCAGCAGCGCATGATGACTATCATGATGCCGCTGATGATGGGTTTCATCTTCTTCAAACTCGCTGCCGGGTTGAATCTCTATTATGCCGAAAGCAACTTGATCATGATTGCCCAGCAGGCCATCATGAATCGCACCAGCCTGGGCCGCGAGATGAAAGAACTCGCCGCGAAAAGAGCGAGGAAGAAAAACAGCCCTTAGCTGTTAGCTTTTAGCCTTTAGCTTGAATCCATATGGGGTGAGTTTCGAGGGTTGGCAGAAAAAGCTAAGAGCTAAAGGCTAATAGCGAAAAGCTTCTTTTATGAACAAAATTGAATCCGCAAACCAGCTCAATACCTTTCTCGGCGGCGTGGTTAAATACGCCGGACTTAAGCTGAAATACCGCATCACCGTGGATCCTCCCCTCGGCGATGACCGCGACTGGGAACGGCCGGAAATTCTCGTGGAGTTTGCCGGTCCCGATTCTTCCCTGTTGCTCGAGCGCGGCGCCGAATTGCTGCGCGCCATGGAATTGCTGGCCATGGAAATGCTCCGACTAGCCGGCAACGAGCACGAGAAGATCAGCTTTGATTGCATGGGGCACCGCAAGGCGCGGCTTGCAGAATTGCGATTGTCCGCGAGTGTTGCCGCCGAGAAAGTCCGCCACAGCGGCACGCCCTACGAGTTTGGGCCCATGTCGTCACGTGAGCGCCGCATCGTGCACCTGGCGTTGCGAGATGAACAGGACCTGCGCACTGAAAGCTCCGGAGAAGGATTGCGGCGCTCGGTCGTGCTGTATCCCAAAGACTACAAGTCAGCGCCCCAGCCGGAATTCAGGCGGAGAAGATAGCGCCTCCCGGTCGTCGCGGTTCTGGTTTACCCGATCATGTTAAGCTCTGCGGCAAGTGTTGTATCTGCCGATTACGAACGGGTGGATCCTCTCGCGGTTAGCGAGTCGCGCCTACCTTGTATGTGCGCTTCTTGCGATAGCGCTGTTCGGCACTTTGATCGCTACGTTCCTCGCTATGGCGGTTTCGGGACTTCGATCACTGGCCGACGTGCCGTCGGCTTTGCTCCTTGTGAAGGTTCTGATCTTGCCGGAAGTCTTCGGGACTGCGCTGCTGAGCATTGCGATGTGGTATTTCTGGTTTACCTTTGACCGCTGTTCCTGGCTTAGGAAAGCCATCTGGCTTCCACCGCTCTACTTTCTGCCTACGATAGGTCCCGTGTTGTACTACTTCTTCGTTTATCGGCGACAAACTCCAGCCCCGTAGGAGCGACCATAACTTAGCTCAGGGCGCAAATCCTGGGTAAATTGCGAGGTGAGAATCAACCCTGGAACGACGACAGAACCACCTGCCGCGCCCTCACCGCCGTATGCGTCCCAACAAATAAAGCACAATCGACGAAACCACACTCACCAAAATCGAAGTCGCCAGCGGAAAATAAAACGTGTTGTGCTTCCCGCGGTAAAGAATGTCTCCGGGAAGCCGTCCGAGCGGAAGGTTGGTCTTGCCCAGCAGCATCAACACAACTCCGGCGGCGGCAATCAATACGCCAATGAAGACGAGCATCTTCCCGAAGTCGGACACTTATCGATTCTAGAATAGAAAGGCCCCCGCCGAAGCGAGATCCGGATTCGGGGGGACGCAGTCGCCTGCCTTACCTATTTCTTCTCCGCTGCTGGCTTTTCCGCCGGCTTGCCATACTTGCGGCGGAAACGCTCCACGCGTCCTGCGGTATCCATCAGCTTCTGTTTGCCGGTAAAGAACGGGTGGCAGTTCGAGCAGATTTCCACGTGGATATCGCCCCGGTGAGTGGACCGGGTGGTGAATGCATTGCCGCACGCGCATTGCACGCGGATTTCGTTATATGCAGGATGAATGGCTGCCTTCATAGGATCTCCCAAATTCTTTGCGAATCATTCGATTCTAAAGGATAGCCAAAGGATTCAGCAAACAACTTGATCGTGCAGGGACAGCCGCCCTCGGCTGTCCCTGGGCCGCAGGCCCGGTAGGTCGCGTCGCAATTCAATATGAATCGAGCTACACGCGAACGGACAGCCGAGGGCGGCTGTCCCCACATTGACCTTCATTTTGTTTTGTTCTTGACAATTGACTTGTATAGGTCAATACTGACATAGTCATGAATGACCTAATAATCCTTTCGACCCTGCTTCCTGGCCCCAAGCACGGCTACCAGTTGAAGCAGGAGGCGGGCTGGATTCTCGGCCAGAATCTGCTCCACAACAACCTGGTATATCCCCTGCTGCGGCGTTTCACCGAGCAAGGGTGGGTAACCAAGAAAACGGTACTGGGGCAGCGCGGGCAAGAACGTCATCAATACGCCCTAACCGCGCTCGGTCGGAACACCCTGATTCAAAAACTAGGAGAGTACGGCGAGTCGGATGCGCGGTCGTTCGAAGGTTTCCTGACCAGGGTTGGCCTGTTTCAGGTACTCGATCCTGCAGCGCGGGAGCTTGTGCTCTCGGGACGCGCCGCCCACTTGCAAAGGACGACTAAGCACCTGGACGTGATTAAAGAACGCTTTGAACTTGAAGCCTATGGGCTGGAAACCGTGGAGTTCATGCGCAAGCAAACCAAGGCAGAGCTCAACTGGATCCAGCATTTGAGAAAAATTTCGAAGTAAACAGCAAGATAAGGAGAGTTGTATGAATTTAAGAAAAACCGCCTTGATCGTCGCCAGCGCCTGCCTGAGCGCTCTGGCTCCAGCCCAGCAGCCGATGGCAAACATGTCCGGTCATCCCATGTCCGACCATCCCATGTCCGGTCATCCCATGGAGATGTCCATGGGACACGAACATCACGGTTCTGGTGTTCCTGTCACCTATGAAGATCTGACCATGACCGTCGCCAAGCTTGAAACGGCGCGTCGTGCGACTGAGAAATATAAAGACGCGCGCGCGGCCGAAGCCGATGGTTACCGGGCATACGGTCCGGATGTTCCGGGCATGGGCATTCATTACGTGGGCCCGCACTCGGGCGGGTTCGACGTGGAACGCCCGAACATTTTGCTCTATGAGAAAAATCCCGCCGTGCCCGGCGGCTACGCCTTGGTCGGGGTAAGCTATCTGCTGGCAGCCGAAGTTGACGCGGATGGCCAGCCCAAGAATCCGCCATTCCCCAAGTCACTGGCGGTCTGGCACCGTCATGAAAACATTTGTGTACTCCCAGACCGGAGCACTCCAAATGGCCTCAGCGAAGATCAATGTAAGGCGCAAGGCGGGAAGTTCACACCCGAAACCCAGTGGATGGTGCATGCGTGGATCTGGAAAGACAGCCCGACAGGCGTTTTCAGTCCGACCAATCCGACGGTGCAGTAAAGGGACTTTCTGGCAGCTGCGCAACGAAAAAAAATGGCAGGGCCGACCCCCTGCCATTTCTTAACTCTGACTCGAACTTCTACTTGCCGCGGTTTACAGCCTTGCGCAGTTCCGCGCCAGCCGTGAATTTCGCCACCCGGCGGGCAGGAATCTTGATGGTGGCCCCGGTCTGCGGATTGCGACCGTTGCGCGCCTTCCGCTGCGAAATGGAAAACGTTCCGAACCCGATCAGTGCGACGCGATCTCCCTTTTTGAGGGCGCTGGTGATGCTCTCTACGCTAGTGTCAATGGCGCTCGACGCCTGAGTCTTGCTGATGCCGGCGCCGGCAGCGATGCGATCAATCAGATCTGCTTTGTTCATCGTAGCTCCTGGCGGGTCTCGTCTTGCTCGGCGATTGCCTGCTTAGGGGATTCACCCTCGCCGAACGGGAAACCCTGCGCCAGCTATTTAGCGCCAGCGTCTTGCGATTGTCAACTGTGGAAATCCGCGCCAGATGCCGGATTCGGCACCCCTAGGTGCTAGAACCCGCAGCGAAGGCCGGATGTGCCATCCTCTCAAGGAATCAGCCTCTAAGATTACGATTCTGTTATGCATGTCCCAAGCACGTTACGCTTGATGTCACGCCGTAGTCTGTAAGTGAAAATGTAGTAGCAGTTGGGATCTTAGGGTTTAAAGAATTAAGCAGGCTATAAATTGAAGAGGTCGCCCGGTTAACACCAGTAAATCGAGTAGTGGATTCCTTTTCCGCTAATCTCCACAACCGAGACCACATCTCCACAACATCTACACAGGTAAACAAATTTTCACCCTTGCACGACTGGGATAGTTGCGACAAATTAGATCATCGCCTCCGAGCAAACCTCAGGTTATCCAACTGCTTGCCCGTAAACGTGATTGGGAAACGACAGGAACCGAACGATGGGAAAACGGCCCGCCTTTTTATTTTATACCGGAGATTGGATGAAGGACCCAGAACTGAGGGCGGTTTCCTCGGGAGCCAGAGGTCTGTGGATAGATATGCTCTGCTTGATGTTCGAGAGCGCACGCAAGGGCTACCTCCAGTTAAATACTGGCAAGATCGTGAACGCTGAGAATCTCGCTCGAATGACCGGGAACTCAACCGACGATACTTCCCGTTGGCTCCAGGAGCTTGAAGATTCCGGCGTCTTCTCCCGCAATCAGCAAGGCGTAATTTACTGTCGCAGAATGCTCAGCGACGAGGCAAAGCATGCCAAGGATCGTGACCGTCAATACAAGTTCCGTCATGGGGGAATCGCACGATCTTCGCAGCACGTTGCAGGCAGCGAAAGCATAGCCGACAGCCAGCCTAGGTTATTTGCCGAGAATGCCGATGGAGGCGGTGCCATACACGATGTCAATGAGATAGGGCATTTGCACCCGGCAAATGATCACTTGAAACACAAACCACTTCCGCCGGAACAGCGGGAAGCGATCGTGGAGGCGATTGCACGCGACGGGCGTGAATTGGTACTCTCCGGAACGACGACCTTGGCCAAGAAGGTTGCGTCGTGGCCCGAATCAGAGCTGCGCTTTATACCGAACCCGGTGAGGTTTTTTCGAGAGGGCGAGTACCTCAAAAGACGCTGGCAGGGTACAGTAACTGCACAGGGATCAGCGAGATGTACGCTCCATCCGCAAGCGGGTTTCACGGACTGGGGCGAATGTTGGGGGTGCTATGGAAACAAATACGTCAGTGGGTGCCAGCCTGCGTGAAGAAATAGAAGTTTGTCGTTTGTGCCAAGGAACCGGCTGGAAGACGGTCAGCGCCGACGGAGGCACGCGCGTGACACGTTGCGAATGCACAACTGACATTCGTAGCCGGCGTCTTCTCCAGAACGCCAATATCCCGGCGCGATATGGGTCTTGCAGTCTCGACAACTACCGAACTGACAGTGCGCAGCAGAGCGCCGCACAAGCGCGGGGGAAGGCCCTTAGATTTGTCGACCAGTATCCGATCGATAAGACCGGCCTCATCTTTGTTGGGAAACCCGGGGCTGGTAAGACTCACCTGGCGATCGGCATTATTAAGGAGCTAATAACAAAAAAAGGGATCACATGTTTTTTTTGCGGTTACCGGGAACTCTTGGAGAAGATAAAAAACTCCTATGATCCGTCGGTACAGACTACTTCGATGCAAATTCTCCGCCCTGTCTTCGAGTCGGAGGTTGTTGTTCTCGATGATTTAGGTGCAGTCATTCCAACAGGCTGGGTCTGGGATATGGTCAGTCTGATACTCAATACCCGTTACAACGATAACCGGACAACTATTATTACATCGAATTTTCAGGATGGGCCGTCGGCGGGAGCGGACGACGACAGTTCATCTTCTGCAGCTCGACGGGCGAATAGAGAACAAACTCTCGGCGACAGGATCGGAGAGAGAATGCGCGATCGTGTCCATGAAATGTGCCGCATGATCAGCTTGTGGGACGTACCGAGTTACCGGGACAAAGGTCCAACGTCCGCCTCGCGCTGAGTGAGCACTCTCCCCACCCTCAATACAACCTGAAGTTCACTTCAACATTCACCCCGACCGCGACTGGATGACCATCTTTCAAGCCCGGCGCGAATTTCCATTTCTTGATGGCCTCAATCGCCTTCTCGTCCAGACCCAAGCCCACCGACCGAGCGACACGAATGTCGCGGGCGTGTCCGGTCTGATCAACGACGATTGAGAGCACAACCACTCCCTGGAAATGAACTCTTCGGGCTTCCTCCGAATACTCGGGTTCCGGATCATAGATCGCTCGGGGAGCGGTCACAGCCGTGCCCCGGTGAAGGGGTTCTCCGCCGAAGCCGAGGTCGGAGCCGGGGCCGACGCCCATCCCGTTGCCGCTGCCGAGTCCGTTAGAGGGGAGAATCACATTCGAGGACATCAGGTCGCCGATCTGGTTTGACTGAGGCAGTTTCACCTGAGGCACTCCCAGCACAGTTGGATTAACCTCCAACGCGGGGTTCTGATTGCGCACGACAATCACCGGCGGGGTCAACTGCTGATTGCTGGACTTAGGACGTGTACCCTTGGCGGCAGGAATCGGATTGCGTTCGCCGCCCCCGCCACCGCCGGAGCCCAAGTACGTTAATTTCTCTGTCAGAAGTTGTGTCGTCCTGATGATCGGTCGTTGTCCCACCCAGATTCCCGATACGATCAACAGCACCAGCGCCGCATGGGATAGGAACGAAACCAGGAAGCTGCGATGGTCGGCAGGGAAGATGCTAAATCCCTTGCCGGTCAGCGTCGGCATGATCGAGGCGAGAACCGCCGCGCCTTGCGGATTATCGCGTGAGGGAATAAATGAAGCTTCTACAGCCACTGCCTTGTCGATCAAGTTGTCCATGAGGCGGCGCCTGAAATCGGGATCAGGAAGCAGCTGCAACTCACCCGCAATTGCGAGCAAGTACGACGACTCGCTACCCAACGCGACAGGGCCGCCCGAAAACATTCTTTCGATCTGCTCATCCAGCTCCTCTGCAGAAACGTGCTGACTCATATCGGCCTCCCGAGTTTCGCTCGCAAGTTCTCCAAGGCGCGGAGTTGAAGCTGCTTCACTGCGCCTTCGCTGCGGCCTAAATCCTGCGCGACTTCACGAATACTCTTTTGCTTCACGAACCGCTGCAGGACAACGCGACGTTGATCTGGCGGGAGCAGTTCGACCAATTCCGACAGCATTACGCTGCGCTCAATCCCGTCGCCGTCGTCGGACAGCTGGATTTCCTCTGGAGCAACGCTCCTGCCCAGCTTTTGCCAATAGCGAGAAAGCACGTTGGCCGCGAGGCCATAGAACCAGGCGATGAAGGGCGCGCCTTGCCACTTGAAGCTGCCAATCGAAGCCAGCGCCTGATGAAAGACTTCCGCCGTCAGATCCTGGGCGTCTTCGCGTGTCGCTACCCGGCGAGCGAAGAATGCATAGACCCGCGCAAAATTCTGTTCGTATAGCTCGGCAAATCGGGCAGGCTCGCTCTGCGCCGCCTCGATCAGCAGCCGCTCATCCGGTTCCCGTTCAAGCGCCTTCAATGCGTTCTCCACCGCTAGTCTTTCTGTCTGGTTAATGGACGGGAAACGGGCGAAAAGTTACGCGCCCTTATGCTTTTTTATGGGATGCAGGATTTCTGGAGGGAAGGAAAGAGGTCCTACTCCCTTTGCAACACTTCCGCTCGGCTCAACGTAAGCACAACTGTCTGCGCCAGCCTTTCCACCACCGCGAGGTCGCCATCGTCAAACGCAAATGGACGAGGGGAAAATACCTCAAGCAGTCCGACGAGGTCACGTTCATACAACACCGGCGCGGCAAGGATTGACCGGATGCCAAGCTGGCGGCAGGTTTCGGCGTCAGCCCAGGCGTCGGATTCGGCATCATCGCAGCGCAGCGCGCGTGCAATGCGAATGCACTCGCCGGTGAATCCGGCGGTCAGGTCAACTCGGACGCCGATCTCGGGCACTGCGGTTCCGGCGATGGCGCGGCAGGTCATTCCATCTTCGCCGATCAGGGCGACTGCGGCTCCGCTGCCACGCGTGATCGAGCATGCGCGGCTGGCGATCAGCTTCAGGGAGGAATGCAGATCCAAGTCTAGCGACTTGAATTCGTATTGCACCGTGGTTGAACGTGAAGGAGATGGCGCGCCATTGCCGGAAATATTCGACTCAGCTTCCAAACTTAGAGCCACGCCCGCGACGGCGCTGGAATTCATCGAACTACGCGCGAACACAGAATCATGCACTACCCATCGCGGCGCCTTCCAACTTGGCGCGGACGCATTCACGGTCAGCCACGCGCGCAGCCGGGCGCGGGCTTCGTCGGGCAGATCGGAAAAGCGCACTCCTGCGCGGCCTAGCGCGTCGGCCCATGCCACGTATCCCGTGGTCTCGAGATAAACCTCCGGTTCCCCCAGCGACAGATGCAGCGGCACCAAACTGTGCGATTCGAGCGGAGACTGCGCTTGCATGGCCATGCCCTCTTCGCTGAGGTCGAGGATCATCCCGCCGGTCACGCCGTCGAAGCTGGCGAATGCCGGCGTGTTGACCTTCTGGCGAAGCGCATGACGCCTCTCGGGTGCCATCTCGTGGTTCACAGCGGACCTGCCTGACTGCTCCCCGGGCTCGCATTCGACAGGCGGCTGGCCGGTCCAGGGAGAAGGATGGCCTAATCATGGGTGGAAATTGGGGGAATGAGAAGTACACGGGAGGGTACGGGGGAGACGCTCGCGTAGGGGCAGGTGTCATCACCTGCCCAACCCCGGCCCGCGAGCACACCGCGTTGCAAAACGGAATAGCTGCAAAATTGGGAATATCGAAAGGATGCAGTGATAGTTAAACAATACCTACACAGGCACAACTCATGGTACTTATTCAGTGATGGCTGCTTCCACGACCATCATTCAAGAACAGGTAAGTTCCAAACTGAGGGGCGTAAAGTATGACCTCTACTTGGCCAACTGTCTTGAATGGATGGACTCTCGGCCTGCCAAATCCATCCATGCCATCGTCACCGATCCTCCTTATGAACTTAAAGAGTACACAGCCACCGAAAAACACAAGCTGCGCAAAGGCAAGGGCGGGGTGTGGCGCATTCCACCCTCATTCGATGGATGCACCCGCAGTCCGGTTCCTCGTTTCACCATTCTCTCTGACGACGAGCGCGCGAAACTGAAGCAATTGTTCTCTGCTTTCTCGCGGTGCGCTTTACGAGTCTTGGTGCCGGGTGGGCACCTATTCATTGCCACGAATCCGTTGCTTTCCCATCTGGTCTATGTCCCGTTGATGGAGAGTGGTTTCGAGAAACGTGGCGAGATCATTCGCCTGGTGCAGACGCTTCGTGGCGGAGACCGGCCCAAGAACGCCCACAAGGAATTCTCAGAAGCGACGGTCATGCCGCGGTCAGGATGGGAACCCCGGGGGGGTATTTCGCAAACCCTGCGAGGGTCGCGTCCAGGACAACTTACGGAAATGGAAAACAGGCGGGCTTCGCCGCATTTCGCCCGACATTCCCTTCTCGGATGTAATACTTTCTTCGCCCACCAGGACCGAGGAGCGATCAATCATCCGCATCCGTCGTTGAAGCCTCAGTCCTTCATGCGACAGATTGTGCGGGCGTCGCTGCCTCTGGGGGAAGAGTTGTTCTCGATCCGTTCACGGGAGGGGGTTCGACGATTGCAGCGGCGATCGCGGTCGGCTACCAAAGCTGCGGAGTCGAGTTGGACCAGGCGTTCTTCCGATCCGCAGCCAAAGCCATACCGGCGCTTGCCGCGTGGAATGGGAACGGCAATGCCACTAATGGAAACGGCGCTCCCAAATCAAGTCTTGCAGCATAGGCTTGCGCTTCTCGCCGAATCGTGAGACTTTGCTGTTGCCATGCCTCCGGATGCAGACGGCTTCGACCGTTCGGTTTTGCTTCCTCCTGAACTCAAGATCTCACATATGCGCGAGGCGATTGAGCACGTTGAGGACAAAACCGGCGAACTCGTGGACATCTACTTCGAACAAGCAAATGTCTTTAGCGGAATTGTCGGCATCCTTGGTATCCAAGCCCTACACGCGCTTAGCCCGTACAAGAAACACAAGCATCCGGACGTGGCCCAGCAATGCTTTCCCGACTTGTCATTGCGAGGGAAGTTGAATCCGCCGCCCGAACAGGCACAGGAATCCAAAGGTTCGACCCGGCCTTGGGCGTTGCAATCCCACTACAATCATCCCGGCTGGTATATCGTTCGGCGTTATGCGATTGATCAAACCCGGCGGTTGAAGCCCGGCAAGATCGCCGCCATCTGACGAGTGGATGTCGTGTTCCTTCGGCCGGAAGACTGGAAATACGAGGGTAGCAAGGCTGCCGAAGGCCGTGGAGGACGCAGCCACACCTTCGGAATAAAGCTTCCCGCAACACTTCTGAGAAGATGTGTGGTCTACCAAAATCCTCGGGGTGGTGATCCGGCAGTGCGGGCCCGTCCTCGCAAGCTTGGAAGGCTGAGCAGTAAGAAGCATGTCCTTACCATCCCACCTTCATCCCTTTATTCTGCTCATCCAGCCACTGCTGCAGCGGGGCGAAGTATTCGAGGATTGCTCCGGCGTCCATCTCGCGCTGGCCGGTCAGGGCTTCCATGGCGTCAGGCCAGGGCTTGCTCTGGCCCATTTCGAGCATCTTATTGAACTTGGCGCCGGCTTCCTTCGATCCGAAAAATGTGCAGCGGTTCAGTGGGCCTTGGTATCCCGACTCGCGGCACAGTGCCCGATAAAACTGGAATTCGTAAATGTCGGCGAGGAAGTAGCGCATGTAGGGAACGTTTCCGGCCACGTGATACTTCGCGCCCGGATCGAAATCCGCCTCGCTGCGTTCGACCGGAGGCACGATGCCTTGATACTTCAGTCGCAGCTCCCACCAGGCTTTGTTGTAATCCGCAGGCTTGATTTCGCCGGAGAAAACTTCCCAGCGCCACTGGTCAATCAGCAAGCCAAACGGGAGAAACGCGACTTTGTCCAGCGCCTGCTTGAGGAGTATAGGAATGTCGGCTTCCGGCGGAGGAATTTTGTCGAGCAAGCCGATTTTCTGCAAGTACTCGGGCGTGATGGCTAACGCAATTGTGTCGCCGATAGCCTCGTGGAATCCATCATTGGCTCCGCCCTGAAACAGAGTCGGCTGGTCCTTGTAGGCGCGCTGATAAAAGTTATGCCCCAGCTCGTGATGAATGGTTACGAAATCCACATCGCGAATCTGGATGCACATCTTGATGCGAACATCATCTTTATTGTCGATATCCCACGCGCTGGCATGGCAGACGACGTCACGCTCTTTGGGCTTAACAAATAAAGACCGCTCCCAGAAAGTCTGCGGCAGGGGCGCGAAGCCGAGCGACTTGTAGAAATTCTCTCCGTACTTCACCATGCCCTTGGCGTCGAGCTTCTGCGCGTTGAGCAACGCACTCAGATCGTAGCCGCTGCTGTTCTCCGGCAGCCCAAGAATCGGGAAAATGTCTCCCCAGGCCTGTGCCCACGGATTTCCCAGCAGGTGCGCCGGCATCGGCCCGTCCGGAGGCACGATCTGCGGTCCATACTTCTGCGACAGTCGCGTGCGCACAAACGTGTAGAGCGACAGATACAACGGCCGTACCCGCTCCCACTGACGGTCCAGTTCCGCGCTGAATTGCTCCGGAGGCATGTCGTAGCCCGCGCGCCACAGCACGCCAGTATCTTTGAATCCCAAATCACGCGCGCCCTGGTTTGAAAGATCCACAAACCGCGCATAGCGTTTGCGCATGGGAGCGCCCACCGCATGCCATCCTGTCCAGAGGTCTTTCAGCTCATTGGGATCGCGGCTCTCGCCCATGATTTTTTCAATCGCCGTAATGTCGAGACACTTATCCGGCGACGGGCAATATTTTCCCTTGCCATACTCTGAATCCAGCGCAGCCCGCGATGTCATTCATTTCCTTCCGAAGCGCCGGATCCTTCGGCCCCGGAACCGTCAGCGAAAGCTTCAGCAGCAGGAACTTGCGCGACAGGTCGGCAGGCAGCTTCAATCCGTCGAAGCGTTTGCTTTGCTCAACCAGTTCGGTAGTGACTGCGGTGAGTTCGTCGTTAGCGTCGGCGGAGAGGGCTTCCGTGTCCTCAGTGATGAAATTTTCGTGGACCCAGCCTGCCTGATTGACTTTGATACTCAACTCCGCCAGCTGCGCTTCGGCCTTCTTCATGAAGGCTTCGGCTTCAGGGACGGTGGGAGGATGGGAAGTTTGAGCTTCGAGAACCATAGTAAGAGTGAAACACAAAAGCACAACCACGATGATCTTCATACTGCCTCCGCCGCAAGAGATTATGCACAAGCAGAGTGGGGTTCTTCAAATCGCAGGGTGGGACTACCTTGTTTGTGTCTCGGCTCTGACGTTGTAGAATGACGCGCATGTCGCGAATCAGATATGTTGCCGTAGCTGCCATATTGGTTGGCACGCTGTGGGCACAGAACTCAGCGCCACCAGGTGCTCCCAATTTCGGCGCGCCCACACAGCCGACTTCTCAATCAAAGCAGCCAGAAACAAGCGCACCGGCGGTTCCCAACGCGACTTCTCCCATCCAGCCGAATGCCAATCCGGGGCCGACCCATCCTTCCGCTGCGTTGCCTTCGCCAAGCGCACCTGATTCGACCGTTCTGTTAGTGACTAAAAGAGTGAAAGCCGCGTACCCGATTGAGGCACAGCTGGAAAAGCTCCAAGGTGAGGTTGTCCTCAAAATCGTAGTGTCGGAAACCGGAGACGTCGAAAGCGCGGAAGTGGTCAGCGGCCACCCAGTGCTCGCCAAGGCCGCAGTGGATGCGGTGAAGAAATGGAAGGTTCAGCCCTTTATTAGAAACAGCAAAAAATACTCCGAATAGCAACGCATCCGAGCCAAAGAGCACACCGACCGGCAGCCCCGAAGCTCCCAAGAGGATTCGGGTGTCCTCGGGGGGTAACGCAGGGCTTGGTTCGCAAAGTGGCGCCCGTTTATCCGGAGGGCGCCCGGCTAGCAAGAATTCAAGGCACGGTTATTCTGCAAGCGGTTATCAGCAAGGACGGCACCATCAAGAATTTACACGTGGTCAGCGGCCATCCACTGTTAACTCAAGCCGCGCTCGACGCGGTCCAAGAGTGGCGATACAGACCCTATATGCTGCTAGCCGAACCGATAGAAGTCGAGACAACAATCCAGGTGAATTTCGCTCTCAGCGGATTCTAGTCTGCGCACGAATTGCTCGCAGCGTAATACATCCCCTCCATCTCCCTTTGCACTTTCACCGACAGCGTCTCCATGTCCCGCAGCGTCAATCCCGCCGTCGCAATCGGTTCGCCAACCCGCATCTCCAGCGGACGCGGTTTGATGTGATACGTGTTCATCGGCAGCAGATCATAGGTTCCCACCAGCGCGATAGGGACAACATCCACCTGGGCTTTGATCGCCATGAAGAACGCGCCGGGGAGGAAAGGCTGAATGCGTCCGTCTGGCGTGCGGCCGCCTTCGGGGAAGATTACCAGCGGCATTCCGCTCTTCAGCGTTCTGACCGCGGACTTGATGTGCCCGACTGACCGCGCCGGATGCTGCTGGTCCACGCACACCTGCCCCGACCGTTTTAAATGCCATCCCACCAGGGGATACGACAGCAGTTCTTTCTTGTGAACGATACGGAACTGAAACGGTAAATACGCGTAAAGAATCGGGATGTCGAGCGCCGAGCCGTGGTTCACGGCATAGACGTGCGGCTTGGAGAAATCAATCTTTTCCAGGGCGATGATGCGCATCGGCGAAAAGATAGTCTTCATGATGGTCTTCGACCAGGCATGCGCAAACCAGTGCAGAATGCTGCCGTCTTTGTCGAAGAACCCGAAGGGAATTGACGCCGCGCCGAAAGCCACGGTGTAGAACCAAATCAGCGGATCGAAAAAGAAATACGAGCGCAGCCGGCTGAACAGGCCGTATTTTTTCTGCGAGTGTTCCGGATCGACTTGCCTTGGCTGAGCGCGCTCCGCCGTTTCCTGCCCGCTTGGCCGCGATTCGGTCACGCTGCTATTTTCCATCAGCTGCGACTCCTAACGCCCGCATGGCTTCGCCGACCACGTAAATGGACCCGGTCACCACCACAATTCCGTCGGCCCCCGCCAGCTTCTGCGCCCGGTCCAGGGCATCTGGAACGTTCTGACATGCTTCTATTTCCGAGCCGGTGCGCGAGGCTACGTCGCTAATCTCTTCCGGAGTAGCCGCTCGCGCGTTATCGGCGCAGGTAGCAATTACCGCCTCGGACAGCGGAAACAGGATTTCGGAAATCTCGCCGATGGCCTTGTCGCGCATTGCTCCGAACACAAAAACAATCCGCCGGTCTTCATAGTATGCGGAGAGGGCCGAACGCAGCGCCCAGGCTCCCGCCGGATTGTGCGCCACATCGAACACAAATTCCGGCGCATCCGCAGTCGCAGGAATTACCTGAAATCGTCCCGGCCAGTGGGTCTGGCGAATGCCGCGCTCGATTGTCTCAGGAGTAATTGCGAAGCCCTGTTTGCTCAATTCTTCCGCCGCCGCAATCGCCAGCGCAACGTTCCGCAGTTGATGCCGCCCGACCAGCGAGGTTTCCACCAGAATTTCTTTTCCCATCACCTGCAATGGATAACGCGAGATGAGCTTCTTTCGCCCCGCCAGGGCTACCTTGTCGCTTTGCTCTAACCCCCGGCTTGCGCCTTGGGCTACATTCTCACGCTGCTCCGCTGCTGACTCGCGGGACAATTCCTGTTCCGTGTTTCGTCCCCAGTATTGCGGGCTCGCAGGACTCACCGGCGGCACATACGGCACCGCGCTAACCGCTTTCGCATCCAGATCAAGAATAGCGTTTCCGATTACGTCGTTCGCCTCGGGGCTTTGCGGCAGGGTCACCACTGCCCCGCCTGTGCGGATAATCCCAACCTTTTCCCGTGCAATCTCCGCAATCGTATTCCCCAGAAACTTCTGATGATCAAGCGCGATGTCGGTGATCACGGCGACTCTTGGCTCGACAACGTTGGTCGCATCCAGCCGCCCGCCCATGCCAACTTCCAGCACCGCAATATCAACCTTACTGGTGGCGAAGTGCTCGAATGCTATGGCAGTCAGCATTTCAAAAAAACTCGGATGCCAGGGCAGTTCTCCCTCTTCGATCAGCCGCTCGGCCGTCCGCTCCACCATATCGTGCAGCAGCGCGAACTTATCGTCTGCGATGTCTTCGCCATTGATCCGAATGCGTTCATTCATCCGCAGTAGGTGCGGCGAAGTGTACAGGCCGGTGCGCAGGGCCGAAGCCTGCAAAATAGACGCCAGCGTTGCCGCGGTCGAGCCTTTGCCGTTGGTGCCTGCGATCAGAACGCCGGGAAAGCGCCGCTCAGCATTCTCCAGCGCCGCCAGCAGCACGCGCATGTGCGCCAGATCGAATTTGTGCGACGGCGTCTGCGCCAGCTCATGGCCCAGCGCATACATGCGCGCAACAGCGGTTTCGTAGGAAGCAGGCATGGAGAACGTCGTTGGTCGTTCGTCCTTTCGGCGCGCTTCGCTTGCTCAGGGCAGGCTAAGAGCGGTCGTTGGCCTAAGCCACTAGGTTACCAGCTTGCCGGGCGTGAATTCGACCCGCAATGGTCGGTTGTTCCGGAACAAGTTGAGCGGTATCAAACAAGAGGTGCGGGCCAACGAGGAAGGATGATCGACCAACGACGAATGACCAACGACGCTAGCTGACGGCTGACGGCTGACGGCTGACGGCCGGCGTCATAAACTCGAGTGCCCTGGCAATGTAAGCCTTCATTTCTTTCCGATGCACGACGGCATCCAGCATTCCGTGCTCCAGGAGGAATTCGCTGCGCTGAAATCCCGGCGGAAGTTTTTGCCGGATCGTTTGTTCGATCACCCGTGGTCCGGCGAATCCAATCAGTGCGCCTGGTTCGGCGATGTTCAGGTCGCCGAGCATAGCGAATGACGCGGTAACTCCTCCCGTGGTCGGATCGGTCAACACGGAAATGTAAGGGACGCGCGCTTCGTCGAGTTTCGCCAGCGCGGCAGATATTTTCGCCAGTTGCATCAGGCTGATGACGCCCTCCATCATGCGCGCGCCGCCGGAGGCAGAAATAATAATAAGCGGCTGCTTGCTCTCCAACGCCTGTTCAATCGCCCGCGTAATCACCTCGCCGACCACCGCCCCCATGCTGCCGCCGATGAACCCGTACTCCATGGCGCTGATGATCACTGCGCGTCCGTTCAACTTGCCGCGGGCATTGATCACCGCATCGCTTAAGCCAGTTTCTTCCTGTGCGCGTTTCAACCGGTCCGAATAAGGCTTCAGATCGGTAAACTTCAGCGGGTCGGTCGAAGCCAGATTGTCGCTGAAAGTCTCATACTCACCGTCGTCGAACAGCAGCGCCAACCGCGTGCGGGCGTCTATGCGGAAATGCTTGCCACACTTCGGGCAAACGTTCTGGTTGTCCTCGAGATCTTTTTTCCAGATAATCTGCCGGCAACTCTCACACTTCACCCACAGCCCCTCGGTGCGAACTTTCTTTTCGCCCGAAGCGTCCAACTCGCCGGATTGCCGCCTAAACCAAGCCATAAGAAACAATCGGATGATCTGGTGATCGGGTCATCGGGCGAAGTTAGACCGGGGTGAATCGCCCGATCACCCGATGGTCAGATCATCTGATTCAGTATTCAATCCCTCGCTGCGCCATTACGCCCTTTTCGTACGCATGTTTGACCTGGCGCATTTCCGTCACCGTGTCTGCGACCTCGACAATTGTGGGGTGTGCATTGCGCCCCGTCAAGATCACATGCACCATTTCCGGCTTCCGCTGCAACGCGTCAACCACTTTCGCGGGATCAAGCATCCCGTAGCTGATTGCGTAATTGATCTCATCCAGAATCACTAAATCCCATTCGCCGGACTGAATCGCGCGCTCGCCTTCCGCCCAGGCTTCTTCAACCATGCGCACGTCTTCAGGATCGGCTTTCTCCGCGCCAACTTTCACGAATCCGCGCCCCATCTGCTTCATTACAAACTTGTCTCCGAAGGACTTTACCGCATCGAGTTCGCCGTAGTGCCACGAGCCTTTGATGAATTGCAGCATGAGGACGCTCATGCCGTTACCCACTGCGCGCAAAGCCGTGCCCATGGCGGCCGTGGTCTTGCCCTTTCCCGGCCCCGTGTTCACCATAATCAGACCGCGGCGTACGTCTGCCATAAGCCAGCCATATGCAAATGTCCATCAGCAAAGGTTTGATTGTACGGCAAGGCTGCTCAAATACAATGGCCCTGGCGATTGGGAAATTGTGTAATTTAGTAATTGAGTAATTGTGCGCGCAAGAGCGCGCAGCGGAGATTTTCAATTACCCGATTATCAAATTACTTAATTACTAAATCGCCGTGAATCTAGACGACACCATCGTCGCCATCGCCACTCCTCCCGGCCGCGGAGGAATCGGCGTAGTACGCCTAGCCGGGCCGGAAGCCCAATCCATTGCGATGCCACTGCTTCGCCTCAAGCACGACCTCGAAGCCGGACGGGCAGTCTTCGGCGAGCTGATCGACCCGTGTGGGTTGGACCCCCCTGTCCGACCGGCAGCGGATCCGGCGCTGTTGGCCGGGGTCGCACTGCCGGCGGCAGGTGGCGACAATTCCGTGCCACGCCGTCAGACCCTTTCCGTTCCCTCGCGGACAAGAGTGTCCGCGCCACACGAATCCCGCATCGACGAAGTCGTCGTTACCTATTTCGCCAAACCTCACTCCTATACGACAGACGACATCATCGAAATCTCCGCGCACGGATCGCCCGTGGTTCTGCGCCACATCGTCGAACTGGCGCTGGCCCGCGGCGCACGCCTCGCCGAGCCCGGCGAATTCACCATGCGTGCCTTCCTTAACGGACGCATTGACCTCACTCAGGCCGAGGCCGTCCGCGATCTGATCGAGTCACAAACTCTTTATCAGGCGAAGGTCGCTGCTCAGCAACTCGAAGGCGCTCTCTCTCGCCGCCTGCAGCCAGTCAAACAGAAGTTGGTGGAGCTGATCGCGTTTCTCGAAGCCGGAATTGATTTTGCCGAAGACGACGTCTCGGTGCTTCCATCGGAACAAATCCTGAAGCAGGTCTCGGCAGTGCGGGCGCCTCTCGAAGAACTTGCACGCTCTTTTGTTTACGGAAAAATTGTGCATGAAGGCCTGACCCTGGCCATCGTTGGCCGTCCAAATGTCGGCAAGTCAAGTCTGTTCAATCGCCTGGTCGAGCGCGAACGCGCCATTGTTACCGCCACTCCAGGTACAACGCGCGACCTGGTGACTGAGACAGTTGCGATCGGTGGCATTCCCGTGAAACTGGTGGACACCGCCGGCCTCCGCCGAGCGCTTGATGAGGCCGAGAGCATCGGAATTCAAAAGTCGATGGAGGCGCTTGCCGATGCCGATCTCGTGCTGGTTGTGCTCGATGCGTCTCAGACGCCAGCGGACGAGGACAAAGAACTCCTCGCGCAAGCGGCGCAGCGGACAGCAATAATCGTGGAGAACAAAGCAGACTTGCAATGCCCGTGTGGGTCGGACACTCTTGTCCGACAGACTTCTACACGAGCCAACCTCCGCACCTCCGCCCTCACCGGCGAGGGCATTCCCGAGCTTCGCACCGCCATCCTCCGCCATGTAACCGGAGACGCAGGCTCCAGCGCCGAGATCGGATTCCTGACCAACGCGCGTCATCAATCCCTGGTGCGCGATTCGCTCAACGCGCTCGACGCCGCCCAAACCGCCGTCTACAACCGCGTCCCCCACGAAATGCTCTTGCTCGATCTCTACAGCGCGCTCCGCCCTCTCGACGAAATCACCGGCGCAACCACAAACGATGACATCCTCAATCTGATTTTCAGCAGATTCTGTATCGGAAAGTGAGATCGTGAGTTGTGCCGCACAGCGAAATGGCAGAGTCGATGCCCCGCCATTCTTTTAGTTCGGAACCGCTTGTCTGTCCGACTAGCGTTTCTCCGCCATAACTGGCTTAGTAGTACCGTCTTTCAGTTCGCCCACGTTCACATCCATCTCCTTGTCGCCGGTGTTCTCTGGCAAATGGGTTTCTCTCGCGGTGTATTGGGCGTCGCCTGGCTTGACGGTAAAGTCTTTCGTCTTCCCGCCGGGATAGGTGAACTTGCCGGCGTCGGTAAGGAACACTGCAACCGTCGCGGGATGACTGTGCATGACCGATTTCTCGTGCGGGCCGTAGTGCACCTTCAAAATCCGTACCTGCGCATTGTCGCTGATTACCGTGTAGTGCTTGGGATCAACCTTAACCGCGTCCTGGGCCGAGAGCATCGGAACCAGACAGACGCACAGCACCAACCCAAAAAAGCGCTATTCGCACTCGCATGTTGTTCTCCTTGTTGTTGGTTGGGATTGGTTCGAAAAGCACCTAACCGTACTCCTAGGCATTTCTGATGTCAATCAAGCTTCACCTATTTCGCCATCACCGCCAACGCCGCTCGGAACATCGCGTCAAACGGCCCCTTTTTCTCGACTGAGATTACAGCCTTCTCCGCCGCGGGGCGCGGATAGCCCAGATTTACCAGCGCGGACAACACATCTTCCTCCACCGCGCTTAGCGATGGGATCGCGTGCACTTGGTCCGCGCCCTGCGGCGGAAGCTTGTCGCGAAGCTCCAGCACCATGCGCTCAGCCGTTTTCTTGCCAATTCCAGGAATTCTGGTAAGCCGCGCAATGTCATTTCCGCGAATGGCATTCGCCATGTCGTCTGCGGGCATTCCGCTCAGAATCGTGATCGCCAGCTTGGGCCCGATTCCGCTGACGGTGATGAGCTTTTCGAAAAGCTGTTTCTCCTCCGGGCGGCCGAATCCGTAGAGCGCAAGCTGGTCCTCGCGCACGTGAGTATGAATGTGCAGTGCAACTTCGCTGCCTACCGACGTCAGCTCGGAAAACGTCGGGACGGAAATGGTCACGTCGTAGCCGACACCCGCCGTCTCCACGACCGCCTGGTTCGGATGTTTCTCCAGCAACTTGCCGCGCAGGTGAGCAATCATGGCTATGCTTCGAAAAGGGATTGTGGCAACTGCGACTGACGAATGATCGAAAGCAGAGTTCCGATCCGAAGTTCGCGATGATCAGGCACAGGGACCGTAATCGTTGTTCCCTCTACTCGCATTTGCATCACAATGTGACTTCCCTTGCGTCGGACCTCAGCAAATCCTTGCCGGAGAAGGATAGCGCAGACCGCGCGTCCTGAGAGGACACGCAGCTTACCCAATTTCTACCTCGAGCCGCGTGACGAAAATTTCCGAGTGCCGGCGGCGCTTAATTTCGCTTGGGTCGGCGGTCTCCAGGAACAATTCTACAGCCTCCTGCAGGTTCTTCCGCGCATCCTCGATAGTGTCTCCCTGGCTCGCAACGTCGAGTTCCGGGCACAATGCTACGTAGCCATCCCCCTCGCGCTCGATGATTGCGGTGACTTGCTGGACCTGACCCATGCTGCACCTCTGGTGACATTCTAGAACAACGAACTCTGCCTGCGATTCGGCGTGATACCAAAGTGCTCATACGCGAGTTGGGTCGCCACTCGACCTCGCGGGGTGCGATTCAGGAATCCAATTTGAATCAGGAATGGCTCGTAGATTTCTTCAATCGCGTCTGGCTCCTCGGCCAGCGCCGCCGCAAGTGTGTTCACACCGACGGGCCCGCCCTGATATTTCTCGATGATCGCTAGGAGTAACTTGCGGTCCACTTCGTCGAAGCCATAGCGGTCCACTTCCAGCATCTGCAATGCCGCTTGAGCAGTGGGGAGATCAATCTTTCCCGCGCTCCGCACTTGCGCAAAATCGCGCACCCGCCGCAACAGGCGATTGGCAATTCGCGGAGTTCCCCGCGACCGGCTGGCAATTTCGAGCGCGCCTTCGCGATTGATTTCGACGCCGAGAATTTCGGCCGAGCGCTCCACGATGATTCGCAAGTCCTCGTGTCCATAAAATTCCAGCCGCAGCACAATGCCGAACCGTGACCGCAGCGGGGCCGAAAGCAGTCCCGCCCGCGTGGTCGCGGCGATGAATGTGAACGGCTTCACGTCCATGGTATGGGTGCGCGCCGCCGGGCCCTGGCCGATAAGAATGTCGAGCTTGTAGTCTTCCAGTGCCGAATACAGGATTTCCTCCAGCGCCGGCTGCAGGCGATGGACTTCGTCGATAAAAAAAACCTGCTTTTCGCGAAGATTGGTCAAGACCGCGGTCAAGTCGCCTTTGATCTGCAGGGTCGGCCCGGAAGTCTGCTGAAATGCAGCCCCCATTTCGTTGGCGATGATGGTCGCCAGCGTCGTCTTCCCCAGTCCCGGAGGCCCGTACAGCAGCACATGATCGAGCGCCTCACTGCGTGCGCGGGCAGCCTCGATTGCCACCGCCAGATTCTCTTTGACCTTGGCCTGCCCAATGAATTCCGCGAGCCGCTGCGGCCGCAGCTTCAGCTCAAAAGATGAATCGTCCTCAACGGGGGCCGCAGAGACCACGCGGTCGCGCTGGTCGGCAAGCTTCGGGGTATTTCTGACCGTGGCCATTTCCGGGATAGTAGCACGAACCGCCAGACTCCCGGCGCAAAACCGCGAATTGCCAAAGCGACTCGGCAGAATCGCGGAACTTTCCCCGCGTCCCGTGCGTAGATCTCCCCAGACACCCGGAGGTGCGCCTCCGAGGACCGGGGATGCTACTCATTTCTGAAAGGACTATCACCATGAACACCATGAAAGGATCCCTTCCGTTGCTGGCCGTACTTCTGGCGGGGGCCGTCGTTTGGGCCGCTTCGCCGGAACGCTATCTGCACGTCCGGGTGAGTAATCCAACTACGCACGAACTGGTTCGCGTCAATGTGCCGCTTTCGCTAGCCGAGAAGATCATCCCGGCCATCAACCACGGAGAGCTTCGTAACGGCAAAATTCACATTGGGAACCTCACCGCAGACAACGTAAACCTGAGGGCCATCCTCGACGCCCTGAAAACCGCCCCTGAAGGCGAGTTTGTGACGGTGCAAGAAACTAACGACGACGTTCGGGTCGCCAAGGAGCACGGACAGCTGGTCGTCCACGTGATCGACAAGCAGAGCAAAGAGAAGGTGGACGTCACCGTTCCCTGGGACGTTGCTCAGGCCCTCATTTCCGATACCACTGAGAATCAGCTCAATGTCAAAGCTGCGATCAGGGCGTTGCAAAATGCCGGCGACCTGACTCTGGTCAGCGTGGTCGGCCAAGATGAATCCGTCCGCGTCTGGATTGACTCTCGCAGTAGCGACGAGTAACGCCAGCGGACATCTTGGTAAGTGGTTTTGAAACGGGTTGAATGGTTTGAAAGGGCACGGCTTCTAGCCGTGCCGCAAAAGCGGCCGAGAGAGATGGGGCTTTAGCCCCCTGAGGGCTTCAACAAGAGGAGAATTCCATGATTTTATTAGCCAAGCTCGGAGTCGGCGTTTTAGGGACGGTGCTGGTCGGCGGGGCCGCACTCTCCAGCGAAGGTTTCATTCACGTCAAAGTTGACGAGAAACAAGCGAATGGCCATCACATTAGCCTGATCGTTCCCGCAGCGCTGGTTCCTATTACTCTGAAGTTTGTCCCCAAGCAGCATCTCGCCGAGGCGGCGGAGAATCTGCGCGCCAATATGGCCATCATTGACGCCGCCCTCCCCGCGCTCGAGCAGTGTCCCGACGGCGTATTCGTCGAAGTCATTGACCCGGGAGAACACGTCCTCATCGCCAAGTCCGGCAGCTCAATCGTGATAGATGTAAACGATCCCGGCGAAACCGTGCATGTTGCCGTGCCCTTACGCGCCGCGGAGAGTGCGATCCACGAGATTGCCGCAGCCAACCAACCCATGTGATCGCCCATGTAGCATTCGTTCGCTGCGCTGCGCAAGTGTCATCCCGAACTCGCAGGCCGAAGGTGAGCGAAAGAGGGACCTAATGTCAGCTGGCATGACGTGTGCCATATTCGGGAGCCTAGAAGCTGACCGCGCCAACTATTAGCGATTCTCCTGTCACTCCGCGCGTACCCCATTTTCCTCCCCGTTCACCGCCTGCCAGCGTCCATCGCGATACACAAACACGTCGGTGAACATGGTTCGGTCGAGCTCTTTTCCGTTCCGGTCGGTCGCGATCACCGAGCCGTTGACGATGCCGACATCGCCATAGAGCCTGACATTCAGCTTGTCGAACCTGGTATGCCGGTCTTTCGGCTCGGGATGCTTCACCGTCCAATCAATATGCTCTTGCTTGGTGAGAAAGTGATCGACAGGTACAACGTGGACAAAGTCAGGCGCCAGGATCCGGTCGAGCGTAGCGGCATCGCTGGCATGGAGCCATTCCTGCTCCAGGGCAACGATGGCTTGACGATCCTTGGCTGGGTCGCGGGTGGCCTGCGACCACAGGGAAATGGAACCGGCACATGCGAAGAGAATTATTAGAATAAAATTCATCTTTCGCATAAGTTCCCCCAACATACGAGATGTGGATAGTTCATATTACTCGCGTGGTGTAGTGAGTTCGTGAGGTAAGGTACTTGTGGGGAGGGCACGGCTTCCAGCCGTGCCGTTAGGGCATTCAGAATGAACGACTTTAGCCGTTGAGGTTCGATGGCTTCTCGTAAGACGGCAGCTTGAGTCACGTCACGAACCCACGGGCGCAGAGCTATGACAATAAAGATTGACAAAACGACAAAACACTTGGCGCAACAAGTTGCCCGTCAAATGGGCGAGTCTGTACACGAGGCAATCCGGAAATCCCTCGAACAACGGCTGCAGCGGCTCGAACTGAATCGAAACGTAAGCACTCTGAGGGGCCAAGTCGAAGAAATTCTGGCTCGTGTCGACAGCTTACCGATTATCGACGCGCGTTCTGGGGATGAAATTCTGGGCTACGATCAGAACGGAGTTCCCGCCTAATGTGTTCGGTGTGTTCCTGCCGATAACAGACTTATGTCCATTCCCTTCATCACACTCCGAAAGTTTCGTCACCCTCGTCGGCTGAAGGCTTGGTTGAGTGTTGGGAAAACCGTCGAATTGCTTGAGCGCGACCAGGTCATTGCTAGAATCATTCCTGAGAAGCAGGAGGAGGCTCCGGTCATTGGACCTTGGACAAATCGCAATCCAAGCTGGCAAAGGCGGAAGGGCTGAAGATTCCCGGGAATATATCGAATCAGATCCGAAATGGCGGCCTGCCTTCTTCGATCTACGTTTTCGGACGGCGAGCCCTTAGGAAAGGCCAAGTGAGTTGAGGTGTTCACGCGGCCAGGACGAAGATGATCGCCGGCGAAGCGCCAGTATAACGAAAATGATTCCCCAAAAACACAAAGCTCGCATCCCTGGCTACGCCCCAAGGGTTGTGGTGGCCAGAGGCTTCACCGAAAATACCCAAACGCCATTCGCCGAAACTCGACCTGCAATCTGTAATGCCCCCTACTCCTCCTCTTCCTTCACTTCGCCCCGCTCTGCCTTGGCCTTCTCAATAATCTTCTCCTGCAACTGCGATGGGACCACGTCGTAGTGATGCATTTCCATGTTGAAGCTGCCGCGGCCCTGGGTCATGGCGGTGAGGTCAACTCCGTAGGTCAGCATTTCGGACATTGGCACTTCGGCGCGTACCACGGTGTTGCCGCCTTTGTTGTCCATGCCCTGAATGCGGCCGCGTCGGCTGTTCAAGTCGCCCATGATTGAGCCGGCAAACTCGTCGGGCACCGTGATCTCGGCCACCATGATTGGCTCGAGCAGCGTGGGCCGGGCCTGCTCCATGGCTTTGCGGAAGGCGATGCGGCCCGCCATTTGAAACGACATGTCGTTTGAATCCACATCGTGATACGAGCCGTCGTAAAGCACCACGCGAAAATCGACGACCGGAAATCCCGCCAGATATCCGCGCGCGGCGGCATCGCGAATTCCCTTTTCCACCGCGGGGATATAGTTCTTCGGAATGGCGCCGCCAAAAATGTCATTCACAAACTCGAACTGGCCACCGCGCGGCATCGGCTCCATCTTGATTTTGCAGTCGCCGTACTGTCCGTGGCCTCCGGTCTGCTTCTTGTGACGCCCCTGCACGTCAGCCTTGGCGCGAATCGTCTCGCGGTACGGGACCTTCGGCGCCTTCAGAATGACTTCGGTGTGGTATCGCTTCTTCAGTTTCGCGACGACCACTTCAATGTGCTGCTGCCCGGTGCCCGCAATCAGGAATTCTTTGGTCTGCGCGTCGCGAAAATTGCGCAGCATGGCATCCTCTTCCATTAGCTTGTGGATGCCGGGGCCCAGCTTGTCTTCATCAGCGCGGCTCTTGGGCTCAATCGCAAACGTGATCGCCGGCTCGGGCAACTTTACATGCGGATACTGAATGGGCGCCGACTTGTCTCCCAGCGTGTCGCCGGTGAGCGTGTCTTTTAACTTCGCCACAGCGCCAATGTCGCCCGCGTGCAGTTCGTTCACCGGCACTGCGGCCTTCCCTTGCATGATGGAAATATGCGCCAGTTTTTCGGCGGAGCTGCGCGAAAAATTCTGGAGCGAGGCATCGTTCTTCAATATTCCGGAGAAAACTTTGAAATAGGAAATGCGCCCGGCGAAGGGATCGGAAACCGTTTTAAACACGTAGATTGAAACCGGCTCGGTATCCGATTCTTTTCGTACTGGCGGCTCGCCTTTGTCTGACGTCGCCTCGCCGCGAACTGCGTCGTGCTCAGTCGCCGCTGGGGTGAATTCAACAATGAAGTCCATCAGCCGGTCGGTGCTCACATTGCCCAGTCCCGACGCAAACAGCACCGGGAAAATCTTGTCTTCGCGGATTGCATTGTGCAGGGCTGGAACCAGGTGCTCCTCGGGAATTGTCCCTTTGTCGAAGAACTCTTCCATTAGCGCGTCGTCGCCTTCTGCGATCAGCTCTACCAGCCTCTCGTGCGCTGCCTGCGCTGCGTCTTTCATGTTCGCGGGAATCTCGCCTTCTTTGCCTTTGCCGTTCCCGCCCAGTTCATAGGTGTAGGCCTTCATGCGGACTAGATCCACCACGCCCGACAAGTTTTTCTCTTTACCAATAGGCAGCTCCAGCGGAATCACCGATCGCCCAAACGCATTGCTCAATGACTCCAGCACGCGCTCGGCGTCGGCGCGCTCGCGGTCCATGCGGCTAGCTACGATCACTCGCGGAGTCTTATATTCCTCGCAATCGTTCCAGACGCGTTCGGTTACAACCTCTACTCCGGCCACGCCGTCCACTACTACGACCGCCGCGTCCACCACCGGCAGCACCAGTTTAGCCTCGTGGACGAACATGTTGAAGCCGGGCGTGTCCACGAAATTGATCTTCGTGTTGCCCCACTCGGCATAGGCCAGGCTGGCCGAGATAGACATCTTGCGGGCAATCTCCTCGTCGTCGTAATCGGTGGTGGCGGTGCCATCGTCCACGCGCCCCTGCCGCTGAGTCGCGCCCGCGGTGTAGAGCATGGCCGATATCAGTGACGTCTTGCCGGCATGCCCGTGCCCAATCACCGCGACATTCCTAACGTTTGCGCCTTCATAAACCTTCATGGGTTCATCCCTTCAAGCGAAGCCACGAATCTAACACAGCGGAAATTGACGGAACAACTGGGGAGAACTGGCAATGCCCGTGTGGGTCGGACACTCTTGCCCGACGCCTTTGACTTTGGTTTTGATTTTGCCGCTAGGTGCTGCCCGCCCCCTGACCTCTACAGATTGCAGGAGTCCAGTGACAACCAGACGCCAATAGCGTCGAAAAATCGCGTCGCTGACGAATGGGTGGGATAATTGCGTGCACGAATCGCAAGCAGGTACGACATGGACGACAAGGAACTTGAGGCCCAAGTCCGAAGGAAGTATGGAAGTGCGGTTTTTGGCAAAGAACATGAAACCTGGAAGGAGAGAGAAGGCAATGAGAATTCCAAGCTCAGTAATTGCGGGGGCGGCATTGATCACCGGATTCGTTTTCGGTTCAATGTTTCATACAACCAAAGTGCAAGCCCGGAATCACATGGCGGCGCATATCGAGCAGGTATTCGAGATTCCGACCGGCCGAGAGGTAAATTAAATGGCTCCATAGCTTGCCCACCCTGCCCACCCCCTCCCGCTTGCTTGCCCTGCCTCCGATGCTTAGTATTGAAAGGTTTGTGCGCTGGCCCCAGCCCCTCGCCGGTCAGCCGAGTCTTCGGTATCAGAATCGCCGTCGTGTGATCGTGGCCATAATCGGAGAGCTATCATGAAGACTGTTTTGCTGGAACAGGAAATTAATCCCTGGGAGGCACAATCTGCGCGCTTTAACTTTGCGGCGCAGAAACTCAATCTGGAGGAAGGCCTATGGAAGGTGCTGCAGTATCCCAACCGCGAACTGATCGTGCACATTCCAGTGGCTCTGGACAACGGAAAGCTGGAAGTTTTTACCGGATTCCGGGTGCAGCACTCCATCGCGCGCGGTCCGTCCAAGGGCGGCATCCGTTACGGTCCAGATGTCACGCTGGATGAAGTCCGCGCCCTGGCCAGTTGGATGACCTGGAAGTGCGCCATCGTCAACATTCCCTTTGGCGGCGCCAAAGGAGGGGTGATTTGCGATCCCCACAAAATGTCGATGGGCGAATTGGAGCGCATGACCCGGCGTTACACCGCTGAGCTGGTCGAGTTCATCGGTCCGGAAAAAGACGTACCTGCTCCCGACGTGAACACCAACGAGCAGGTCATGGCCTGGATGATGGATACCTACTCCATGCACATGAGGCAGACGGTCACGGCGGTCGTCACCGGCAAGCCCATCAATATTGGAGGATCGCGGGGAAGGCGGGAAGCCACCGGGCGCGGCATCATGATTGTCTGCGACCAAGCGATCAAGAAGCTGGGTCTAAGGCCCGAGAGCACGCGCGTGATTGTGCAGGGCTTTGGCAACGTCGGATCGAACTGCGCATTGCTTATGGCGCAGGCGGGCTACAAAATTATCGGTGTGATCGAAGTGGATGGCGCAATCTTTAATAAGAACGGACTTGATGTGGACGCGCTGTGGAAGCATCGCGAGCGTACCAAAGGGATTGCGGGCTTCAAGGAGGCAGAGGCAGTTGATCCCGACGAACTGCTGCTTACGGACTGCGAAATTCTGGTCCCGGCCGCGACGGAAAACCAGATTACCAGCGTCAACGCGGCCCGGGTGAAATGCCGGATTCTTGCCGAAGGCGCCAACGGCCCCACCACGGCCGCCGCCGACGAAATCTTGGCCGATAAGAAAGTGTTCGTGATTCCCGACATCCTGTGCAACGCCGGCGGCGTGACCACTTCGTACTTCGAGTGGGTGCAGGACCGCCAGGGATATTTCTGGAAAGAGGCGGTGGTCAACGAACAGCTCGAGGACATCATGGTGAACGCGTTCGACGATGTCGTACGTTTCGCCGAAACTCATCAGGTGAATAACCGCATCGCCGCGTATATGTTGGCCATTGACCGCGTGGCTTATACCATCAAGCAGCGGGGGATTTACGCGTAAATAGCTTTCAGCCATCAGCTATCAGCTTTCAGTTGGACCTGATCCGTTGGAGCCAGGAACTGATTGGGAGCTATACTTTACGGGTTGCAGGAGCGATTCAATGAAAATGCTTACTTTGATCTGTCTGCTGTTCCTCTCGACGCTGCCGGTATTTGCCCAAAGCAAAAACCCCGTCTCCGACGTGCTGCGGGAGATGCTGAAAGGCCGCGCGAAAAACACCATCGCAGCTTTCGAGGAAATGCCGGCCGATAAGTTCGGCTTCAAGCCGACGCCCGCGCAGATGTCGTATGGCGAACTGGCCGCGCACATCGTTGAGGGCAACTACTATTTCTGCGCCAACGTCGGTGATGTCCCGCAACCGAAGATCGCGGAACTGAAGGGCAGCGAAAGTAAAGACGCGCTGGTCGCCGCGATAAAGTCTTCTTTTGATTTTTGCGGCGAGGCGTTGACCAAAGCTGGCGACTCCAAGATGACCAGCGACATCACCTGGTTCGACGGCAAGCCGCGCTCGCGTGCCTGGGCGTTCCTGGGCCTGGCCAGCAGTTGGGCAGACCACTACGGCATGGCCGCGATGTATCTGCGGCTCAACGGAGTGCTGCCGCCCACGGCCAAGAAAGAATAAGAGCGGCGCCAGGAATTTTGACATTTGTCACTTCCGCGGGCCGGCGTTCGGGGTGCAGGATGTCGCATAGCTCGGGCCTTGCCCAGGGTGGCCGCTTCTCAGATCGGCTTCATGTATTCAGAGCATCCGTTCATGGCCATCGGCATTCGTACCCAGGACCTTCGCAAGATTTATAGCTCGGCGCCTCCGCTGGGAGCCGCGGGCAGCTTCATCGCGCGCGCCGACGCCAAGGGAGCAAAGCAGCCAAAAACGCAAATCCCCGCTCTCGACGGCCTTTCGTTGGAAGTTGCTCCTGGCGAGATTTTCGGCCTGCTCGGCCCCAACGGCGCCGGCAAATCCACGACCGTCGGCGTTCTCACCACGCGCGTACGTCCAACCGGCGGACAGGCCTGGATTGGCGAGCACGAAGCCTGGAAAAATCAGGTTGCAGTAAAACTTCTGATCGGCGTCGTTCCTCAGCGTCCTAATCTTGATTTCTCTTTGACTGCGCGCGAGATTCTAACTTTTCACGGAGCTTATTTCGGAATCGGGTCGAAGCAAAGAAACGACCGTGCCGACTCACTGCTTGAGAAGTTCAAGCTCACCGACCGCGGCAATCAGATGGTGCGCGGATTTTCCGGTGGCATGATGCAACGGCTTTCCATCGCGCGCGCCATGATGCACGACCCGCAAGTCCTTTTTCTCGACGAGCCCAGCGCCGGACTCGATCCCCAGACCCGCATTCTTCTCTGGGAGATCATTCGCGAATACAACCAGGCCGGGAAAACCATCCTTCTCACTACGCACAACATGGAAGAAGCCGACGCGCTCTGCCAGCGTCTGGCCATTATTGATCACGGGAAGATGATTGCCTTAGGCACTCCGCACGAACTGAAGGCCTCGATTCCCGGCGGATTCCTGCTGCGGCTGCGATTTGGAAATCAGACTCCAGACTTACTGCAGCGGTTGCAATCACTGGCCGGAGTGCGCGAAGTGCGCCCAAGTAACTCGGCCGGCGCAGATGTCTATGCCGACCGCGGCGGCTCGCTGATTCCTGAAATCGCAAACATCGCGGCCGCTGTCGGCGCGGAATTGTCGGACGTCCACATCTCCGAGCCGAGTCTGGAAAACTTATTTCTGCACCACACCGGAAGGAGTTTGCGCGATTGAACTGGAGAACCTTTGGCGCGATGCTTGCCCGCGACGCCCACGTGGCGCGGCGTAATGCGATCCAGCTTATGCTGCAGACTTTTTTGCAGCCGCTGCTGTTCGTCTTCATCTTCGGTCGCGTGATGGTCGGCAGCGGCTATATGCCTGCGTATTACAAGAGCCTGTTGCTCCCCGGCATCATCGCCATCAGCATGGTGTTCACCGGAATCTGGGCGGTGGCCATGCCGCTGATCGCGGAATTTCAGTGGACGCGCGAGATTGAAGACCGCCTGCTCGCTCCCATCGACATGACCTGGATCGCGATCGAAAAAGTCCTTGCCGGAATGTTGCAAGCATTGGTCGCTGGCCTGATCGTGATCCCGCTGGCATGGCTGGTACTCCGTCCCATTGATATCAGCATCAGCTCGCCGCTCGATTTCACAGCCATCATTCTGCTGGTCGCCGCCTTTTCCGCCTGCGGCGGATTGGCCCTTGGCTGCAGTATCAATCAGCAGCACATCGGATTGATGTTCGGCATGGTCATCACGCCGATGATATTCTTCGGCTGCGCCTACTATCCCTGGAGCGCGCTCGACAAATTCCCTATCCTGCAAAAAGCCGTGCTGATAAACCCGCTCGTCTATGCGAGCGAGGGATTGCGGGCGATGCTGGTGCCGAAGTTCCCGCATTTGTCCACCATCGCGGTGCTTGCTGCCCTGCTGTTCTTCGATGTCCTGCTGCTGGTAGTTGGCCTGCGCCAGTTCGAGAAAAAGGCAATCAGTTGAATCCCGTCAACAAAAATGTGGCGCGGGCGCCTTCGCCTGCGATGCCAACCAGAACCGCCGGATACTCCGCCACTCCCCTGCCCAAGAAGCTGGGAATCCGTGAAAAGTGCGCGGTCGTGTTGGTCAACCCGCCGGAACGTTTTGAACACAAGCTGGAGCCGCTGCCTTCAGGAGCAGAGATGGTTGCGGACGCCAATAAAGCGGACGTGGCGGTGATCTTCGCAGCCTCGCAAGCGGAACTCGCACGCGATTTCCGTTCCCTCGCAAAAGCGCTTCCCGAAAAAACCGCTCTGTGGATCGCATGGCCCAAGCAAGCTTCGGGAATCGCCACCGACCTCAAAGAGAATGCAGTCCGCGAATTCGGCCTCGACGCAGGCTGGGTGGACTACAAGGTTTGCGCGATCGATGAAACCTGGTCGGGCTTATGCTTCGCGAGGTGCAAGAAATAAATCAGCTCCAGCCATGTGAGATGATCTCTCACTTGCGTTCCAATTCGAGATCTACTTCGCGACGCTCGCCTCGCGAAAGGAGGAGTTCGGCACTGCTTTCGAAAACAGCAACTTTGTATCCTGGCGCCGGCGCGGAAATCAGAACAGGCTTGCTAGGAACCGTGTACTGAAAGTGGCCAGCGCGATCCGTAAAGACCTCGACGTAAACGTCTGAATTCCGGACATCCTGGATTCGAATCTTCGCACCAGCAAGGGAGTTACGAGTATGAGCATCCTGCACCTGACCTTCTAGAATGCCCCCTTGCGTGCCTAAGAGTACTTTTACGTTCCTGATTTCCTTATCGCCGACCGCGATCTCAGGAAACCTTGCTTTAGGATCAAGGTTCAGCCAGAAGGATGGGTCAGGATAGCCGTCCTTCTCATCTTTGGCTCTGATGCGATATCGGCCAGCAGCTAAGCTGAGACTGAAGGCTCCTGAACTGTCGGCGGTGACCCAAGGATTCGGAAAATCCCCGGCTGTTCCACCGCTGCTTTTCTCAACTACGGGAACCGCTTCGACGTAGGCGTGCGCGAGTGCCGTTACGAGAACCATCTCGCACGGTACCACTGACCCGAGTTTCCGCCACGGCGACAACGGAAGCACAGGTCAGAAAAAGCACAGCAAGAAGCAAAAGGCCGGAAATTGTGGTGATCTTCAATCAGAATCCATCGGACAGTGATTAGAGGCCCCCCGCCGCTGTTCCTACTCGATCTGCACTAATTCGCTCGGATGCGATTCCGAAGCCGGCGCGGGCCTCTGCGGCCCCCGCCACCCATCCAGCACCGAAACTTGATGGACGCACGAAACCGTGCAATGCGGCGCGCACGACTTCTCCGTCAAATACTCGCGCCGGATGTCATCCACGGTGTACTTCTCCAACGGAATCGCCGGATAGCCGCGCTGCTGTGAGCAGTAATGCACCAGCCCGTCTTCGCAAATGTAGAGATAGCGCGCCCCCGCCCGGCAGCGCCACTCGTTCGGCTGGCCCAGCGCAATGTTGTCCTGAAACGCGTTGATCCGGGTGAAGCTGCGCTTCTCGAGATTTTTCATCTCGTGATACACCCGCCGCTCTTCGTCGGCGAGCGGCTGCACTTGCCCGTCGCCGTCGTGGATGATCCCAATCGTTGAACTGAATCCCAGCTCCAGCGCGCGCTTGCCGATGGTGAGCGCATCCTGCGGATTGTGCACGCCACCGCCCACCACAGAATTGATATTTACGTGGAAGTCCGCGTGCTCGGCGAGCATCTGTAACTTCTTGTCGAGCACCTTCAGACTCTTCTTCGAAACCTCGTCGGGATTCACGTTATCAATCGAAATCTGCAGCCATTCCAGGCCGGCGTCGTTCAGCCGCTCGATCCGTTCCGGCATCAGCAGGTATCCATTGGTGATCATCCCCGCGACGATTCCACGTTTGCGAATCCGCCCGATAATCTGATCAAGTTCCGGATGCAGTAGCGGTTCGCCGCCGCTGATGGTCACCACCGACGTTCCCAGTTTGGCCAGTTTGTCCACGCGCTGGAACATGACCTCGGTCGGCACCGGCTTCGAGAAATCGTCGTACTCGTTGCAGTACTCGCAGGCCAGATTGCAGCGCCGGATAGGGATAATATGCGCCAGCAGGGGATGATCGGTCGAGGCGAGCGCCCACGCGACTTTGCGCGCGCCGCGCCCGGCCCGCGAAACCGCTTTCAGCCGCCGTCGCAGTTTAGTCGGCAGTTTGGTCCGGGAGGAGGGCATAAACCAATTCCTAACATTAGACCACAGGCTAAAGCTAAGTGCATCATTCTGAACAGTGTATGGCGGATCTTCAGAAGCGAACGGCAGCACGTGCGCCCGGCTGGCTAGGCCATCGCTTCGGCAATCTCTTGATGCGGTGGAATCTGGGTGGAGCAGCGCTTTCAGCGCTGCATTAGGTTGCGTAATCAACCGGGGGCTTTAGCCGCTGAGGCACTTTGCGGATAACGGTGAGGGGTCCTACGGCAGTCCCGCTAAGCCCGGATCGAGGCCGAGTCGAGCAAGTTGAGAAAATGCACTTTCTTCTCCGCCGACAGAAACGACGCCTCAAACGAATTCCGCGCCAACTCTCGCAGATGCTCATCGGTGAAGGCGAACTCAGCTTGCGCCAGTTCGTATTCCTTTGTCAGCGTGGTGCCGAACATTGCTGGATCGTCGGTGTTCAAGGTAAGCATCAGTCCCTGATCAAAATATCTTCGCACCGGATGATCGGAGATTTTGCCGCAACATCCCGTGCGCAGGTTGCTGGTCAGACAAATCTCGACTGGGATTTGCCGGGTCGCCAGTTCCTCGATCAACTCGGGATCCTGATGCGCCGTTAATCCGTGCCCAATCCGCTCCGCCCCCAGATTCAGTGCTCCCCAAGTAGATTCCGGCCCAGCAGTCTCGCCCGCGTGGGCCGTCAGCCTGAGCCCCTGATTCGCGGCGTAAAGGTACGCTTCGCGAAAAAGTTCCGGCGGGGCCTTCTGCTCATCGCCGCCGATCCCCACTCCGACCACGTTTCGATCGCGAAGTTTCGCCGCCAGCCCAAACACGTCCTGCGCGGCTCCCGGCCCAAACTGGCGGACTGCATCAAAAATCCAAAGCAGGGAAACGCCGAGATCGCGCGCTCCGCGTTCCCGCCCACGCTCCAAGCCTTCAAAGATGGCATCGAAATCCTGCTTCCGCCGCAGGCACACGCCAACGGAAACATAGACTTCCGCGTGGAGAACGTTCTCTGCCTTGAGTTGCTCCATAAGTCGATACGTAATGAGTTCGTAGTCTTCGGGAGTCTGGAGGTCTTCGGTGAGGGTCTGGAAGGCCATCAGGAAGCCAGCGAAGTCCCTGTACTGGTAGAGCGATTCAGCTTGCGCAAGAGTACTCTGCTTCCCGTGTCGCTCGCGAAGCTCGACCAGCGTCTCCGCCGAGACGGAGCCTTCGAGATGGAGGTGCAGCTCGGCCTTACGGAGCAAGTAGATGAAAGCGGAAGGCATCAATTCAGATTGTAGATGGCGCTGCAGCATGCAGATCGAAGATTTTAGATTATGAAATTCCGGACGCTCGGCTAAGATAGCCTCATGAAAACCAGAGACGTAAGTCGCAATCGCATGACGTCGAATGCCGCAAGACGGACGCTGCTTGCATGTATGCTGCTCGGCACGGGATTCGCGCAGCAGGTTGCGCCTCCGGACTTCACGACGCAGATCGATGAGATCGCAAGGCGGGAGATGCAGAATCAGCACATGACAGCGATCACGGTTGCAGTTGCATACCTTGGGCAGATCGTCTATTCGAAAGGATTCGGCACAGCAGACCTGGAGAATGCAGTACCCGTGACTGCGGAGACGTTGATCCGTACAGGATCGATCGCGAAGCCGATCGCTGCCACAGCAGCGATGTCGCTGGCCGAAGCCGGAAAACTCGACCTCGATGCTCCCGTCCAGAAGTATTGCCCGGCATTCCCGCAGAAGCAGTGGACCATCACTACGCGCGAACTCCTGACACACACATCGGGCATTCGCCATTACAAGGGCGACAGCGAAGTCGAGAGTACGAAGCATTTCAAGAGCATGAGCGACGGGTTTGCCATGTTCGCCTCTGATCCGCTGTTGTTCGAGCCGGGCACGAAGTTTAGCTACAGCACTTACGGATATACGGTCGTAGGTTGCGTCATCGAGGGCGCATCCGGGGAAAAGTTTTTCGATTACGTGCGTGGGCACGTACTCGCGCCCGCCGGCATGACTCACACGTTTGTCGATGACGTATACGACATTGTTCCTCACCGCGCCCGCGGCTATCAGATTGTTTCCGGCCAGGCCAAGAATGCCGGTTTAATGGACAGCAGCTACAAGATTCCGGGCGGTGGACTGGTCAGTACTGCAGAGGATTTGGTGCTATTCGACGCTGCGCTGACGGATGGGAAGATTGTCAAGCCGGAGACGCTTGCCATGATGTGGACGCCAACCAATCGACCGATGCTCCAAGGGGGAAAACCTGCAACTTATGGAATCGGCTTTGGGGTCTTGAATCTCGAAGGGCAACGGTATATCGCTCACAGCGGAGGCCAACAGGGAACCAGCACCGACATGGCAATCATCCCGGGGAAGCGCTTCGCCGTTGCCGTGATGACGAACGACGAGAACGCCGAACCGTTCGACGTCATTCGCCCGATCCTCGGACCTCTATGGAATGCCGCGGCCTAACCCGGAAGCGAAATGACCCGCATGTCAGCGCTCCCTAAGAAATCCGAGATGTTCGACGAGATGTTGCAGGTCGTGGCGGGGATTCCCTTTAGGTCGCAGATTAGCGGGTAGAAGATTTCAGATTGCAGATTGGCGAAGCAGAGCGAAGTCTGCAATCTCAATTGGCTTTTGCAAACTCACTGTGCTTCCGGCTGTAAAACCGATAAATCCCCAGCCCGATCAGTAGCCACCCAAAAAAGCGCAGCCAGGTGAGAATGGGCAGTCCGCCCATCAGCAGCACACAGAAGAAGACGCTCAGCACCGGCGCAACAATTCCACCCGGAGCCCGGAAACCACGGTGCCGATTGGGATCACGATACCGCAAAATGATGACTCCCAATGAGACCAGTACAAACGCAAACAGTGTCCCGATATTAGACAAGTCAGAAAGCGTCCCAATATCGAGGACTCCAGCCGGAACTCCAACCACAAATCCCGCAATCCAGGTCGCTGTTGCAGGGGTACGGTAGCGCGGATGCACTTTCCCGAACAATTTCGGAAGCAGGCCGTCTCTCGACATCGAAAACCATACCCGGGCCTGCCCCAGCTGAAACACCAGCAGCGACGAAATCATTCCCATCATCGCGCCAAAGAGCACGCCGAGTCGCACCCAGCGCAGCACCGGTGACCCCGTAATTTCCGTTAGATACTTCATGCTGTTGACTACCGGCGCCGCATCATCCCTCACGGAATCCCACGGAACAATTCCCGAGAGCACAACCGCCACGCCGATGTACAACACCGTGCAGACAACCAGCGTGGCGATGATTCCGATGGGAAGATCGCGCTGCGGATTTCGCGCTTCCTCGGCGGCCGTCGAAACCGAATCGAATCCGATATAGGTAAAGAAAATGATCGAGCCGCCAGTGAGGATTCCCGACCACCCGTTGGGCGCAAACGGATGCCATAATCCCGGATTCACATAGTGCGCTCCGGCAATGATGAACGCCAGAATCGCAGCGATTTTCAAAATCACCATGGTGTTGTTGGCTTCCGCCGACTCGCGAATGCCTCGCACCAGCACCACGGTAAGAATCATCACAACGAAGAACGCCGGAAAGTTGAAGCCGAAGTGGAACCCCGGTGCATAAAGCATTTCACCCTGCAAGCCCGTCATCCCCGCAGGTAAATAAGCGGGTGAGATCCAGCGCAGCGCAGGATGCCAGCCGAACCAGTCAAACATGTTCACCAGATGCTGCGCGAACCCCACGCTCACTGCCATGTTGCTAACCGCGTATTCCAGGATGAGGTCCCAGCCGATGATCCACGCAATCAGTTCGCCCATGGTGGCGTAGGTGTAGGTGTAGGCGCTGCCGGCAATCGGAATCATCGAAGCCAGTTCTGCATAGCACAGCCCGGTGAACGCGCAGACGACCGCCACTAGCACCAGCGATATCGCCAGCGCCGGGCCAGCCCCCGGACGTCCCAGCGAAGCCGTATGTTTGATCAGATAATCGAGCAGCGGCGCGTTCAGGATGGACGAAGTATCGAACTTCTGCCCGGCCATGGCAGTGCCAATGACGGTGAAGATTCCCGACCCGATCACCGCGCCGATTCCGAGCGCCGTAAGCGAAACCGGGCCGAGCGTCTTCTTCAGCCGCCTTTCCGGCTCCTGCGAGTCAGAGATCAGATTGTCGATGGACTTGCAGCAGAAAAGCTGGTTCTCCGATGTACGGATAGACGTCCGGATGGAAACGCGTGCGGTCTTTTCGGACGAGCCCGGCGCTGGTTCTGGCAAGCGGTTGATGTCTCCTGACGGCCTGAAGATCCGTACATCAGCCAAGGCGCTGAGCCGGCAACGGGATCAACCGTTTGCCGGCCAAGCGCAATGCGCTCGATGCAAATACCGCGTCTACCGCTTCGCCGTGCCGCGCGCGAGCTTCTTCACTTTGCTCTTCTTCGATCCACGCGCGTAATCCCGCGCCTTCAAAGGATTCTCCATTTTGCGTTTCTTGCGCGCGGTTCGTTTCAGTTTCTTGCGTTCGTCTTTGCTGAGTGCGGTTGTATTTGCCATGAGTGCAATCGTTCCTCAATTTTGTAATTTTGTAATTGGGGAATTTCGTAATTGAACACCGGCAAATCGGTTTGTGAAATTACCGAATTACCCGATTACAAAATTACCCAATAGCCTTCAGGCTTTCTCCAGCTGTGCGTATTTCTCCACCAGCTTCTTCAATCCGAAGCGAGGGAATTGTACCGTAATCTTGGCCTCTTCGCCTTCTCCTTCGCGCTGGTACACCGTCCCCTCACCATACTTTGGATGACGCACTTTCTGCCCCGGACGGAATCCCCGGTGTCCATTTGGCGCCTTAACCGGCAGCTTGGGGACATTAGACTTCTTTCCCCGCGACGCAAAAAACTCTGCGATATTGTCAATCGAGTTGTATTTCGGGCTGGTCGAAGCCTGCGCGCGCCCCGGCCTCTTCACCCACTGCGCCGATTGATCTTCATCTTCGTAAGCATAATGAGGCTCAGCCCTATGTGAGGCCGGCGCTCCCATCCGCCGGCCTTGCCCGTGTGGGTCGGACACTCTTGTCCGACCGGCCTGCTGAGAATATGCTCCCGAGGTGCGCCGCCCGGTCCCCAACTCCTCCATCAACTCCGCCGGAATTTCTTCCAGAAATCTCGAGGGCACGCTGGCCTCCGGCATGTCCGTCCCGTACCGCCGCCGATAAACTGCGCGGGTGAGCACAAGCTGGTCCATCGCCCGCGTCATCCCCACGTAGCACAGCCGCCGCTCTTCCTCGACATCATCCGGATTGAGAAAAGTCCGCGAGTGCGGAAACAGGCCTTCTTCAAGGCCGCACAAAAATACCAGTGGAAACTCCAGGCCCTTCGCCGCATGCAAAGTCATCAGCGTGATCTGCGCCCGCTCGTCGTAAGCGTCGGCATCACTTACCAGCGCAGCATGATCGAGAAACTGATCGAGGGTCTCGCCGCGGTCTTTCGAATCCATGGCAGCGTTGACCAACTCGTGCAAGTTCTCAACCCGCGAGTAAGCCTCGGGCGTGTCTTCTTCTTCGAGCTGCTTGATATATCCAGTGCGATCAATCAGAAACTTCAAAAGCTCCGCGGTGTTTGCAGGCGCCCCCGGAGCACGAAAACCCTCGACTGGCTCGTCCTGATCTTCACCCTCAGGAACAGAACTTGCAACTTCAATATGCTCTCCGCCGCCGAAATCGAATGCGGCGGGATCAAATTCGGTAATGTCGCTGTTCGACTCGTGTTCCAAGCCATATGGGGACAGCCGCCCCCGCTGCACGTACGTCCCCGCGAGCATGGCCCGCCCATCTTCAATCAAATCGCGAAAGGATTTTAGCGCCGCCAACGCCCTCACCGGAAGCAGTCCGCGCCTCACGCATTCTCCTAGTCCGCTCCACAGCGATTTCCCCGATTCCAGCGCGACTCGTTCGATCACATCCAGGGTTGTCTTCCCAATCCCTCGCGTCGGCGTGTTAATCACCCGCAGCAGCGAAACCGAATCGTCAGGATTGTGAACTACTTTCAAATACGAAATCAGATCCTTGATCTCCGCCCGCTCATAAAACGAAAATCCGCCGACCACGTGATACTTGAGCTGATACCGCCGCATCGCCTCTTCAAACAATCGCGACTGCGAATTCGTCCGATACAGCACCGCTGTCCGCGCATCTTCTCCCCGGTCGGTTGCCTCGCGCACGTAACGCGCAATCGAATCGGCCGCGAACAGCGCTTCATTTTCGCCGTCCGGAGCTTCGTAGTAGCCAAGTTTCGTCCCGCCCTGCCGCGAAGTCCACAGGTTCTTCCCTTTGCGCCGCACGTTATTCGCTACCACCGCCGACGCCGCCTGCAAAATGTTCTGCGTCGAGCGGTAATTCTGTTCGAGGCGAATGATCTTCGCTTCGGGAAAATCTTTTTCAAATTCGAGAATGTTGCGAATATCCGCGCCGCGCCATGAATAGATGGATTGATCTTCATCGCCGACCGCGCACACGTTGTGCCGGTCGCCGGCGAGCACGCGCATCAACTCGTACTGCGGACGATTCGTATCTTGATATTCGTCCACCAGCAGGTATTGAAAGCGCTGGTTGTAATACTCCCGCACCGGCGCCGCCGATTTCAGCAGCCGCACTGCCTCCAGCAGCAAATCGTCAAAGTCGAACGCATTCGCCCGCCGCAGTTCCTTGCGATACTCCTCATAAATATGCGCAATTCGCTCGGTCTTGGGATCAGCCGAATTGAGATACACCTCCTGCGGATCGAGCATGTGATTCTTGGCCCACGAAATATGCGCCAGCACCGCGCGCGGCGTGAGCTGCTTGTCATCAATCCCCAGCCGCTTCATCACCGATTTCGTCACCTGCTGCTGATCGCTTTCGTCGTAGATGACAAAACTTTTGGTGTGCCCGATCGCCGGCTGTCCAGGAACCGATGACGAAATCCGCAAGGCTTCGATATCCCGCCGCAACACTCGCACGCAGAATGAATGAAAGGTCGAGATCGCTGGCTTCGCCACAGACCGCCCGCCGACCAGTTTCTCGACGCGCTCTCCCATCTCCGCCGAAGCTTTGTTGGTGAAGGTGACCGCAAGAATGGACTCCGGCATCGCACCAATGTTTTCGATCAAATGCGCAATCCGGTAGGTGATAACGCGCGTCTTGCCGCTCCCCGCCCCAGCCAGAATGAGCACCGGCCCGTCGGTAGTCTCAACAGCCTCACGCTGCTGCGGATTAAGTTGGGAGAGAAAAGACAAAGATGGAAACGGCTCCGGAGTTTCGCTGATTGGATTTTACAGGAACTATTCTGCGACTTTTGGCCTGACTTCTTTCAGTCCCGAATCGGACACCTCGTACACCCTGACATGCCAATCGCCAACGTTTCCTCTTCCGTCCCCGTTAAGAAGAAACGCGAGGAATCAGGCGCCCAGCCCAGTTCAGCGGCTGTTTTCTCTCAAAAATCCGTTGGGAATTCCCTCTTTCCGACGATGATCGAGACTTTCTGGTTGTGTACCAGGATCTGCTTACTGTGATCGGTTGAATAAAGAGAAAGCTCGCGGTTTGGAACAGGAGGGACGGCGTGATCGGTATTAAATAGGGATATTGCTTTGGCGGACCAGTATCCACGCTCCACTGCCAACGCTTCTGACTTTCACCGTCGTCATCTTTAAGAGCTACATTCTCTCGTTGCCACTGGACCCTAACTTCGCAAAGCTTCCCCGTGGCATGGGCCACTACTGCTACTCCAATGCTGCTGCGGCGCAATGGCTAAACGGATCGAATGAACTACTTCTCTCGGTCATGGTTGAACCCGAGGGTGATTGCTGGTACGGCGAAGAATTCCTGGTTTACCGGGTCGCAATTCCTTCTGGCAAAATCCTGCAGCGCTACAGTGCTCAGGAGGTACACCGGAAATTCGATCCCCAGAGTCTTCCGTTGATTACAAGGTAAGCTGTGATTTTACCCTGCCTTAGTTCGGCTCGCACGGCACTCCTCGCACGGACACACATCCCGCAAAAACTGCCACGAATAGATCCCCAGCTCGTGGCCGTCATTCCATTTGAACTTGAGCGCGTATTTGCCCACCGGCTCTGCTGAAACTGGTTTCGCCGCGGCCTTGAACATGGGTAATTCGCCGGGCTTCGACTGCGGAGAGTCCCCGGGCTCACGTCCGGTCTTACTGCGTTCTTCATCGCATAGTGCGCACGGGCAGGCGTCGCGCAGAAAGGGAAATGTGTATTGGGAGAGATGCCCGCCTTTCCACTCTATTTCCACCCCGGTGCCGGAGTTCAGCTGGACTTTCACGGATTTTGGGTCGGCGGAAGGCATCGACTTTCAGTATCGCAGAAAAGCGCCGTTGGTCGTTCGTCGTGGGTCGTTGGCACGTCACGACACCGCAGCACCGAAAACCTTTACCGCCGAGACGCCGAAGTCGCCGAGATTGGAGACCTGTCTTCTCTGCGTATCGGCGGTGATCGCTCTTCCGCTGGTTCCGGAATTCGCCAAAACCCGCAAATTAGCTTAAAATCTATAGTTTCAGCGTCAAGCACTAAACCTATCCGGAGCAGTCATGGCACAAATTTGCGCGATTTGCGGCAAGGGGCCGCAGTTTGGAAATAACATCAGCCACGCCCACAACGTGACCAAGCGGCGCTGGAACGTCAATCTGCGTCCCATCCGCGCCAAAGTCGGGGGCGGAGCCAAGCGTATCCGCGTCTGCACTTCCTGCTTGCGCAGCGGCAAAGTCGTGAAAGCATAGAATTGGGAAATTGAGTAACCGGGAAATTGTGTAATTTCCTGTGCTCTATCCTTCGGATGGCAACAGACTTCCGTGAGTGGCGATTTCTCGCACGGTCGCGAACGCCTACTGCGCCGGCTCCTGGACGCTCAGCAGTTGCACATCGAAGATCAGCGTCGCGTTGGCGGGAATGGTGCCATCAGGAGTGCCGTTTTCGCCATAGCCCAAGTCCGGAGGAATGCGTAACTGGCGCTTGCCGCCGACTTTCATTCCGGCCACGCCTTCGTCCCATCCCCGAATGACTTCGCCGTTGCCGAGCGCAAACGTAAACGGACGGCCCGCATCCATGGAGCTATCGAACTTCTTGCCGGTCGTAAGCCAGCCGGTGTAGTGCACACGCACCCGATCCCCTTCCTTCGCCACTTGGCCGCTGCCCACCGAGATGTCCCAATACTGCAGGCCGGATTCGGTTTTGACCCCGTCGCCGGTGATTTTGGTCGGCGCCTTGGTGTTGGGACGTACCACTACCAGCTTCCTCGCCGGTTTCTTTGCCGGCGGTGCCGTTTGGGCCAACGCAAACGTAGCTCCAAGCGCAAGCGTCATGAGACCCGCCACCGCGAACTTGCTCATCACTCGACTCCTCATAGGACATTTACGGCAAGGAAAGCAAGACTCCTGCAGCGCGCCTACTCAGCCAGCGCAATCACATCAATCTCAACCAGCACATCCTTCGGCAGCCGAGAAACTTCGACGGTGGACCTTGCAGGAGGCGCGGAACTGAAATACTTTCCGTAAACTGCGTTCATCGCCGTAAAGTCATTCATGCTTTTCAGAAACACCGTACTGCGCAGCACTTTGTCCAGCTGGCTCCCGGCCGATCCGAGGATGGCAGAAAGATTCTTCATCACCCGCTCGGTCTGCATGGCGACATCACCCTCGATCACCTGTTGCGTGGCTGGGTCAATTGCCACCTGCCCGGACACAAATATCAGCCCGTTAGCCCGGATGGCCTGCGAATACGGCCCAATCGCCTTCGGCGCATCCGGCGTGGAAATGATTTCGCGCATGGATCTCCATTCTCGCTGTCAGCTATCAGTACTCGAACACTTCATTGAGATCAGAAGGATTTTAGCTGAAAGCTTACGGTTGAAAGCTATCTGCTAAACCCTCTGCAGCCTCTGCACCTCATGTACCCCCGGAATTTTTCGCACTCCCTGAATGATCGACTCCAAATGCTTCAGATCTTCGATCTCGATCACGATGTCCACGTTCGCCTGGCCGTTTTCGGTTCGCGCTCCGATGTTCCGGATATTAGTCTTACAGTCGCTGATCACCGCCGTAATCTGTTTTAGCATTCCAAACCGGTCGTCGCAAAAAACCGTGAGCTTCACCGGGAAGGCCACGGCCGCGCCTTCTTCCTTACCCCACTCTACGTCAATTTTCCGTTCCGGCTCGTACATCAGGTTCATCACATTCGGGCAGTTCACCGAATGTACGGCCACGCCCTTGCCGCGGGTCACGTAGCCTACCACGGCCTCGCCGCGAATCGGATTACAACAGCGCGCGCGATACACCAGCAGATCTCCGTGGCCCTTGACGCGAATGGCGTCGCTGTGATCGCCGCCAAACACTCGGCGGACGACGCTGCCGATTCCGCCGATGCCTTCCTCTTCGGCCGCCGCCGGAGCCTCCGCCGCCGGCGCCAGTTTCCCCAGAATCTGGCGCGCTGAATATTTTCCGTAGCCGACGCCCGCCATCAAATCATCCGGCTGCCCCAGGCCGTAATCCGACGCGATCCTTTGCCAGGCTTCGTCTTTGATATCCTTCAGCGAAATGCGGTACTTGCGAGCTTCTTTATCAATCAGCTTTTTGCCAATCTCAATTGCCCGTTCGCGTTGATGGATATTCAGCCAGTGCTTGATCTTGTTGCGCGCACGCGACGAACGCACCACGCTCAGCCAATCGCGGCTCGGCTTATGTCCCGGCTGGGTGATGATCTCAACGATGTCTCCGCTGTGCACCTTGTGACGCAACGGGACCATGCGGCCGTTGACTTTCGCGCCCACGCAGGTGTGCCCGACTTCAGTGTGAATGGTGTAGGCAAAATCAATGGGCGTGGAGTCGCGCGGCAGAACCACCACTTTGCCCTTGGGCGTGAAGGTGTACACCTCTTCCGGGTACAGGTCAATCTTTAGCGTGGAAAGAAACTCGTTGGGATCGGAAACGTCGCGCTGCCACTCAACCACTTGCCGCAACCAGGCCAGCCGCTGTTCGTCCTGCGCCGAAACTGGGCCGTCTTTGTATTTCCAGTGCGCCGCAATTCCTTCTTCCGCCATGCGGTGCATTTCTTCGGTGCGAATCTGGATTTCAAAACTCGTGCCTTCTTCAGTGATCACGGATGTGTGCAGCGATTGATACAAATTCGGCCGCGGCATGGCGATAAAATCCTTGATCCGCCCCGGCACCGGACGCCATACGTTGTGCACAATGCCCAGCACCCCATAGCAATCCTGCACCGATTGCGTGATCACTCGCATGGCGTAGAGGTCGTAAACCTGGTCCACCGAGATGTGCTGCTTCAAGAGTTTTTTTTGAATACTGTAAAGCCGCTTAATCCGGCTTTCGACCTTGGCTGTGATTTCCGCTTCCTTCAGCTTGTCGCGCAGGACGTGTTCCACGCTGGCCAGGAATTGTTCGCCCTTCTTGCGGCGCGCCTCCACTGCGTCATGGACCTGCTGGTATCCAATCGGATCCAGATAACGGAATCCCAAGTCCTCCAGCTCACCGCGAATCTTGCCCATGCCCAGGCGATGCGCGATTGGACCGTAAATATCCAGCGTCTCGCGAGCGATCTTCTGCTGGCGGTCCGGCGGAAGATGCTCGAGGGTGCGCATGTTATGCAGCCTATCAGCCAGTTTGATCAGCACTACGCGGATGTCGTCCACCATGGCCAGCATCATCTTGCGCAGGTTCTCGGCTTGCTGTTCCTCGCGGGTGGAAAAATCTATTTGGCTGATCTTGGTCACGCCTTCGACAATGTGCGCCACCTGCTCGCCAAACTCTTTACGGATATCAACGATCGTGACCGACGTGTCTTCAACCGAGTCATGCAGCAGCCCCGCCGCCACCGCCACCGAGTCCATCTTCATCTCCGCCAGCACCAGAGCAACTTCCAGAGGATGCACCAAGTAGGGTTCGCCGGACGCCCGCTGCTGCCCGGAGTGCTGCTTCTGCGAAAACTCGTACGCCTTACGGACAAGCTCCAGGTCGTCGTTGGGACGGTTCTTCTTCATGTCCCGCAACAGCTCGCGGAACTTGGTCACCGTGAGCATGTTGGTCGCGATTTGTTCGCGTAGCGTCGTCATCTGATGGAGAAGTCAGCCTGCCGACAGCCCGGAGCAGTGTGGCGCGGGCGCCCTCGCCCGCGTGCCGGCGATACCACAGCGATGGGTTCCGGTGGCTTATTTCCTTTGTTCCTGATTATATCGGCAGCCCACATTTGACGAAATGCTACAGTGTCGGCATGGCTCGTGCCCTCATCAGCGGCGCTTCCGGGTGAAACAAACGCAGTTCAATGGGACCCGATGCGCCCCATTCCGCCAGAACTCGTGTCCGGCTTCGATGCGGTCATCCATCTCTCCGGCGAAAGCGTGGCCGGGCGCTGGACGACCTCCAAGAAGGCCCGGATCCGCGAGAGCCGGGCCGCCAGTACGAAGAACCTGTCGGAGGCGCTGGCTAAGGCCGAGAGGCCGCCAAAGGCGTTCCTTTGCGCCTCCGCTATCGGCTACTACGGCAATCGAGGCGATGAAGTGCTCACCGAGGAATGCTCTTCCGGCGCCGGCTTTCTTGCTGAGGTCTGCCGGGAATGGGAAGCGGCAACTGAACCCGCCATCCACACCGGAATTCGCACCGTGAATCTGCGCACCGGATTAGTTTTGAGCCCGAACGGCGGCCCGCTCAAGCCAATGCTCTTACCGTTTCGTCTCGGCTTGGGAGGAAAAATCGGCAGCGGTCGCCAGCGGTGGAGCTGGATTCACATTGAAGACTTCGTCGACGCTGTCCATCACATTCTGCAAAACGACTCCGTGACCGGGCCGGTCAACATGGTCTCCCCAAACCCCGTAACCAACACCGAATTCACCAGGACTCTGGCGAAAATTCTGAATCGTCCCGCCATTTTTCCAGTTCCGGTGTTTGCTGCGCGACTGGCTTTTGGAGAACTTGTCGACGAAGGGATACTGGCCAGCGCGAGAGTGGAACCAAAGAGATTGATTGAGAGCGGGTTCAATTTCAAATTTCCTCAGCTCGCATCAGCGCTGCAAGATCTACTCTAAGGCCACAAAAGGAGCACTCTGAATAAGTTAAAAAGCTTCTAACGCGAAGAAAGCGAAAAGGCCGCCAAGAAAGACAACCGCAGAGCTCTTCTTTGCGAGCCTTGCCCTTTCTTTGCGAACTCTGCGGTTAAAAGCTTGGTAGTCTTGGCTGCCGCAAGACGATCGGTTGGCGCAGATGTCGACAGGCAACGATCATTGTCCGGCCCGTGCCTTCGCAAACTCCTCCACCCGCTCGCGCACCCCAAGCACATGCTTCGGCAGCGGCAACCGACTTCCTTCTTCAAGAATGGGAATGAGCTTGTCGAACTCCGGCCCCGAATGCGATCCAGTAATCACAATCCGAATAGGGTGAAACAACTCTTTGCCTTTGGCTCCCGTCTCAGCCTTCACTTCATTCACAATTTTCTTGAACTGCTCAGGAGTCAGCCTTCCCTCGCGGGCCGACTCGTCTTCGAGAATCTTCACGGTGAACCTGGCCAGCACTGCGTCGGTGTTAGCCCAGCCCAGCACCTCGGCGTTGTCCGCAGAAGCAAGCGCGGCCTTCGCGTCATAATGAAAAATCAACCCAGCACGATCGGGAAGCTGCTCCAGCCGGTCCACTGAGGGCGCCAGCATCCGCGTGATACTGCCGAACCAGTTCACCACCTCCGGCGGCCAGGGATACTCTTTCTGCGGTTCACTACCGTGCTGCTTGGCGAGTTCCTGTCCGATGGCCCGCGTGTAATAAGCCAGCGCCAGCTTCTCAATCCGTTCTGGCGAGACTTCCTTGATGTAATGCCGGTTCAGCCAGTACAGCTTCTCCATATCGAACACGGCCGGCGACGGCGTGACCCGCGGCAGTGAAAATTCTTTGATCAGCTCGTCGCGCGAGAAAATCTCCCGCGTTCCTCCCGTCGGAGCCCAGCCCAGCAGCGCCAGATAATTCACCAGCGCCTCGGGGAGCACCCCCATGTCGCGGAAGTTAGCGATGGAAGTCGCTCCATGGCGCTTCGAAAGCCGCTCGCGGTCCGCGCCAAGAATGGTCGAAAGATGCGCAAACTCCGGCACCGGCCATCCCAGCGCCTCGTACACCGCAACTTGTTTAGGTGTATTCGAAAGATGATCGTCGCCGCGAATCACATGCGTGATCTTCATCAGCGCGTCATCAATCACGACGACGTAGTTGTAAACCGGCATTCCCGACGAACGCAGAATGATGGGATCGCTCACCACTTCGTTCGAAAACTCAACCGCGCCGTGAACGATGTCATGAAAGCGAATCGGATGTTCGGGAATCCGCAGCCGAATCGCGCAAGCTTCTCCCCCAACCCGCCTGGGCTGTGCTTCCGCGGGATCAATCGCACGGCATTTGCCGGAATAGATCGGCTGCCGGTGCTCGGCCGCCGCGCGCTCGCGTTCGCGCTGCAGCTCCTCTTCGCTGCAGAAGCATAAATACGCCTTGTGCTGGCTCAGCAATCTCTCGGCATGTTCGCGATAAATCGCCAGTCGGTCCGATTGCCGGTACGGACCGAACCCGCCGCCAACGTCCGGCCCCTCATCCCAATCGAGACCCAGCCACTTTAGGTCGGCGATGAGCTGATCTTCAAAGCGGGCTTCGCTGCGATCTACGTCAGTGTCTTCGATGCGCAGCACCATCGTGCCACCCTGCTGCCGCGCAAACAGCCAGTTAAAGAGTGCAGTGCGGGCGTTGCCGACATGCAATTGTCCAGTCGGGGAAGGAGCGAAGCGCACGCGGACGGGATTTGTGCTCACGGGAAGATGTTAACAAACAGCAGTGTGATCCATAGCAGGTGCGTGGTCATCGACCGAAACTCCGCCCTGTTTTTCTAAAATTCGGAAAGACCAGAACGGGGCAGCCTCGCACTCATTTCAGTCGCGGCGCGGCACCGAGATGAGTTCTGGTGATCCGGTCGTGCCACGAAAGTTGGTCCTCATCCAGAAAGCACCACGCATAGCCCAGCCCCAGCGAAGCGCACGACAGCAGCGACGCCAGCACTCGCCAGCGCCGCAGACTTCGCGAGGCGGGCGCCCCATCGAAGCGAGTTACCTGCAGCTTTGCCAGGCGCAATCCCGGAGTGGCTTTCGAGAACACCAGAAATGCGTACTGGTAAGTGGGCCATAGCGCAGCCACCAACGCGGCGGCAACCTCGGCTGCAGTCGGCAATGGTGGAATCGCCCCACTAATCCGGAAAAAGATATATGCGAATGCGGCGAAAGCAATTGCAACCACTCCGGCATCAACCGCGCCCGCCAGCAACCGCCGGGAAAAAGGCGAAGACTGCAGCGGCACATCGAATCCAGGACGCCGCTCGATCTCCACCGGCACCGCAGATTCGATCAGAATGCCCCCCAGCGCCGGCGGAGGAGGGAGCAGTTCCGGGGCCTCCACAATCCGGGGGCGACCAATCACCGGATCGGCCAACGCCTCATCTCTGGTCGGCGCCGCGGCCAATCGGGGAAATTCGAGCACCCGCGCGGTCGCCGCCAATGTGACTGGCGCCTTTCGCGGAGTCTGCAAGTCCGGAGCTTCACCCCATGTCACTAACTCGCCTGTTGCATTCAGGGTAGCTTCCGGCAACGTCTGGTCTCGACTTGTGCGTGGCTCGAACAGCAATTGCAATGAGGGATAACGGTCCTTCCTCGGCTTGCGCGAGCGGTAGCTGCTTACCTTGGCGCTCACCTGGTCCCGCCAGTCTTGTTCGCGAGTGCCAAGTTCCGGTTCGGATTCCTCAGACTCAGGCGCGGCGTTGGAGACCAGATCCGAAAACATTGCCCGTTCCGGTTCTTCGGTCACACGGGCTTGGCTCATCGCCGACTCGCCATCAAACCCTTCACACTCAGCCGTCGCCCTCTCTTCCTGCGCATTCAGAACAAATCGCGGACGCTCAACAGGCGCTTCCAGGCTCGCTGAGAACTCCTGTTCGCTGGTGTCAGGCGCGTCGGGGTCGAAGTATTCTGCTGGATCAAGACCGGGCTGGGTATCAGGTGAGTTCATCGAAACCAAACGTGGCGCGGCGCAGCGTGAAGCAATGGGCCGGACAGGACGCACCTCTGGGAATGAAAGCCGGGTTCCCCTCGCGCTTTTTGCCTCCGGACAAGCGAACGTGCTACCTTCACGCCAAGTCCCGCATCTGGACTCCTGCGCTCCCGATGACTTCCCGCATTCGATTGCTTATCACGGCGGCGGTGCTTTGTCATCTCCTACTCGCGCCACGGTTAGTAACCAGCCAGTTGCTTCCCGCTTCCTCGCTGCAGCAGAATGCTGCGCCAGCCTCGGCCAGGCACTCCGAACCAGTCAATATCAGGGCCATGCATCAGGAAAAGGACGGAGCGGTTTACAAGCTGCGCGGGAACGTCCAAATTGATTACGGGGTTTACAGCTTTTACGCGGATGAGATCACGTATGACTCCGATTCCGGCGGCGTCCTGGCCGAAGGCCATCTGCTGCTCGAGGGAGGCCCCAACCACGAGCACATTGAAGCAGCGCGCGGCACCTACAACCTGAACAGCGAGACGGGCCATTTTGAGCAAGTAACCGGAAGCATTGGCCTGGAGACCATTAGGAACCGCACGGTGTTTACCACCTCTAACCCATTCTTCTTTACCGGGAAGGTCGTAGAAAAGAAAGGGCCGGACCATTACGTGGTCACCGATGGCAGCGTGACGACTTGCGAACTGCCCCGCCCGAAGTGGCAGTTTTTCGCGCATAAAGTAGTCGTCGAAGCCGGTGGCAACGCTACCATTTATCGCAGCAACTTTCGCATTGAAGGCGTTCCCGTCCTCTACCTTCCCTTTGCCACCCACCCGGTGCAGAAAGAGCCGCGCCAGTCAGGATTCTTGCTTCCAAACCTTGGCCGGTCTTCCACGCGAGGCAACACCGTCGGCGAGTCGGCCTTTTGGGCGATCAACCGGAGCATGGATCTACTGGCAGGAGCGGAATATTTTTCCCGCCGTGGCTGGGCGCCGCAGGCTGAGTTCCGTGCCCGCCCAACCGACGACTCTTTTTTGGACCTGACCTTCTTCAGCGTATTCGATCGTGGTCTGAGCGGAGTCAATCAGGGAGGAACCGAGGCCCACCTGAACTCAGAAGGCGCGTTCGCGCACAATATCCGCGCCGTCGCCAATGTGGATTACTTGAGTTCGTATGTTTTTCGCCTGGCCTTCAGCGACGTCTTCACCCAGGCAGTCAATTCCGAAGTGAAGTCGGACGCTTTTCTGTCTAATGTCACCGGCAGTCTTTTTCTCAACGCCACCACTCGCCGTTATCAGGACTTCCAGAGCACGACCCGCGGCGACGTGATCACCATTTTCCACGCGCCTGGGATCGAAGTTTCCAGTCTTGACCGCCCTTTGCTGAATTCGCCGCTGCACGGAACCATTGAAGCCTCCGCCGGCGGGCTGTACCGCAGCGAACCTTCGTTCAGCACGGCGCCATTGGTCGGACGCTTCGATCTGCAGCCTGGGGTTTCGCTTCCTCTGATGTTAAAAGGATGGAGCCTTCGCCCGGAGCTTTTCTTCCGCGACACCAGCTATACCCAGCGACTGGTGCCCTCCGGCGGCGTTGCACTTACTGACGTCGGCAGCGCGATTTCAGAGTTTATCAATCGCAAGTCGCTCAGGGGGTCGATTGAAATCCGCCCTCCGGCGCTTGATCGTATCTTTGACCGCGAGATGCTTGGCCGCAAGTGGAAGCACGTGATCGAGCCCCGAGCCACCTATACCTACGTGACCGGAGTGGAGAACTTTGCCCACATTCTCCGCTTCGATGATCGCGACATTCTGAGCGACTCGAACGAAGTGGAGTACGCGGTGGTGAACCGCTTGTACGCTAAGCGCACCTCCTCCGAGGCCAAAGGCTGCGGCGCGGAAGGAATGCCGACGCTTATGGTTGGAGTTCCTCCGCATTCAGGCCGTGTCCCTTGGGAACGCACCCAACGCACCGCGGAGCAACCTTGTCCCAGGCAGCCGGCCGTGCGTGAGATCGTGACCTGGGAAATCGCGCAGAAATATTTTTTGGACCCCACTTTTGGTGGTGCGCTGGTCACCGGGAAACGCAACGTATTCACCAGCACCGTGGACTTGACCGGAATCGCCTTCCTCACTGAAGCCCGCCGTCTCTCTCCGCTGATTTCCCGGCTGCGCGTCTCCACCAGTCCCGGTAACGATTTGGAATGGGATTTGGATTACGATTTCCGCCACGGCCGGGTCAACACCAGCACGGCCTTGTTTGATGAACACTTCGGCCTCTTCACGGTGGGCGTGGGAAACGCCTTCCTGCATGTTCCAAGCGAGCTTTCAACTACCAGTACAGCCCCCGTTCCTCAGATTTTTAATCAGTTCCGCACGGTCCTGGGTTACGGCAGCACGAACAAACGTGGTTTCAGCGGAGCAATCAATCTGGGTTTTGACGCACACTTGAACCAGGTGCAATTCGGTTCCGGGCAACTGGCCTATAACTGGGACTGCTGCGGAGTGAACGTCGAATACCGACGCTTTGCTCTAGCCTCGGTGCGCAACGAAAATCAGTTCCGCTTTACCTTCGCGCTAGCCAACGTCGGCGCTTTCGGAAACTTGAGGCGAAGCGACCGTCTCTTCTAGTTAAGTAGTTAAGCACAGTAGAGCTGGGTGTCCCCGCCCGGGGAAGGCGTGGCTACCTGCACTAGTTCCCCGTTTCGTCATAAGATATTCATGATGACTGTCTCCCCCGAACTGGCCGCCAAGCGCTCCGTCCTTGATAACACTCTGCGGTCGCTGGGGCGAACTTTGGTCGCCTACTCTGGTGGCACCGACTCCGCATTTCTGGCCTGGGCCTCACATCAGGTTCTTGGCGATCGCATGCTGGCTGTCATTGCCGACTGCCCCAGCCTCGCCCGCTTCCAACTCGCAGATGCCATTGCCTTCGCAAATGAGCAGAGCATCCCGCTCGAAACTATTTCCACCAGCGAACTGGAGCGCCAGGAATACGTTCGCAACGATTCTGCACGCTGTTTTCATTGCAAAGACGAACTTTTCAGTGTGATGAAAAACTTCGGCGCAACCCGGGGTTTTGAGACTATCGCGTACGGAGTGAACCTCGACGACAACAGCGATTTCCGTCCCGGACAAGCCGCGGCCTCCCAACACCGGGTTGCAGCGCCTTTTCTCGACGCTCGACTGACCAAGGAGGACGTGCGCACCCTCGCTCGCGAAGCCGGACTGCGCATTTGGGACAAGCCTGCCTCGGCGTGCCTGTCTTCGCGCATCGAGTATGGCCGACCCGTCACCACGGAGGCCCTGAGCGCGGTTGAGCGCGGTGAAGATGCCCTTCGACAGTTCGGGTTCCGCCAATTTCGCGTGCGGCACCATGGCGAAATTGCCCGCATCGAAATCGCCCCGGACGAAATGCCGCGCGCTCTGTCGCTAGAAATGACCTCCAAGTTCATCTCCGTCTTCAAGGCCCTCGGCTTCAAGTTTGTGACCCTCGATCTGGAGGGCTTCCGCTCGGGGTCGATGAACGCTCTGCTTCCCGCCGACCAGATTGCGATCGGTCGCCGCCAGCCCTGAGAACAGCAGTCAGTACTCAGCATTCTGCCCGAGAACTTAGTCCGCCACCGGAGCCTTCAAACTGACTGCTGACTGCTAGGTGCTGACTGCTGAGTGTTGCCCGCTATGAGATAATCTGACTTACTCCCAATGATCAGGCGGTTTCTGGTGACATGGTTCAAACGCACTTTTGTCCTCTTTCTGCTCGTTTGTCTCGGTTGCTCGGCGCAACTCGCTCCCCCGGAGCTGACCCAGCGAATCGAGCGCCAGCTTCGCGCTTCCTACAGCGTCCCTCCCACCGTAAAAGTGATCATTTCTCCTCTTCACGCCAGCGAATTCGCCAACTACGACGCCGTGACTGTCACCTTCGACGGCGACGGGAAAAAACAGAATTATGAGTTTCTGCTCTCCAAGGATCAGAAAACTCTGATTCGGATGACCAAAATGGATTTGAGCAAGGACCCGTTCGCCGAGGCCATGAAGAAAATCGACGTGAAGGGACGTCCGGTGCGCGGCAACGCGAATGCCAAAGTTGTGGTGGTGAATTACGATGACTTTCAGTGCCCCTACTGCTCGCGCGTGCACGAGACGCTGTTTCCCGAATTGCTGAAAGAGTATGGCGATCGGGTAGCATTCATTTACAAGGATTACCCGCTATCTGAAATCCACCCCTGGGCCATCCATGCCGCCGTGGATGCAAACTGTCTTGCGGCCCAGAGCGCCGACGCCTACTGGGATTTCGCCGACTACACCCACGCCAACCGCCAAGCCGTGAATTCGGAAAAGGGCCTCGACAATCAATTCGCCGTGCTCGATCGCACTACTCTATCGGAAACCGCCAAGTTCCACCTGGACGCAGCCAAATTGCAATCCTGCGTGAAGGACCAGAAAGACGACGCCGTGAAGGCCTCGGTCAAAGAAGGAGAATCCCTGGGAGTGAGCGGCACCCCTACGATGTTTGTGAACGGCGAGATGGTGGATGGAGCGCGCCCCGTCGCTGAATTCCGAGCCTTATTCGACAGCGCCCTGAAACAGGCCGGTGTGTCTGCTCCTGCCCACGCCTCGCCGGCGGCAACCGCCGCTCCTCAGCCGAGCGGTTCTGCGGGACAGCCCGCCGCTGTCCAGCGCTGATGGCTGCTGCTGATAGCTTTTGAAGCGGAGGACTTTTGCGACTTAATCCGGGCTTGAGGCAGGCCTTAATAGTGGCGTTGATAGCTATTGTGGGTCTGTCCGCGTCATGCAATCGGAAGGTGTCGGGCAATGACGTAGCCGCCAGCGTAGATGGACAGAAGATTTATCGAGCCGACCTCGAAAAATATTTGGCCCGGCAGATCGCGGGCTCGAACCAGTCGCTCAGCGACGAGCAGGCCACCAGCATGCGCCTGAGTATCCTGCACGAATTGATTGAAAACGAAATTCTCATGCACCGCGCCGAGAAGCTCGGCCTGCTTGCCACCGACGAAGAAGTTGACCGCAAGCTCAATGAGATCAAATCGCCCTACACCGCTGAAGTATTCGAACAGCGGCTGCAGGAGAGAAAAACCTCAGTGGATGAGTTCAAACGCGATATCCGCCGAGCCCTGACTGCCGACAAGGTCCTGCATAAAGAAGTCACCTCAAAAATCAATGTCACTCAGGAAGATATTGCCGCGTATTACAACCAAAACAAGGCGGAATTCAATCTCATCGAGGCGCGATATCATCTTGCGCACATTATGGTGACCACCTCGCCGGCACCGCAAGGGCAGGAAAGCGGTAACAAGGCCCACAATGAAACCGAAGCGCGCAGGAAGATTCAGGTCGCACTGACCGCTCTCGAGGCCGGAAACGACTTTGCCTCCTTGGCCATGACTTTCTCCGAGGACACCTCGACCGCGGCGAATGGCGGAGACATTGGAATCGTCCCCGAATCGGCACTGAAGCAAACCGATGCCCCGACCCGGGAAAGCGTAATGAAATTGAAGCCTGGCCAGTACAGTCCGATCATCCCTCTGACCGGCCCCAACAAGCAGATTGCCGCCTTCCAAATTGTGAAGTTGATCGACTTGGACCCCTCCGGACAACAAGCTCTTTCGGATCCTCGGGTGGAACAGAAAATTCGCACCCAACTGCAGGACCACCGAGAGCAACTGCTGAAAGCTGCCTATTACGAAGTTATGCGCGATCAGGCCAAGGTCCAGAACTATTACGCACAGCAAGTGCTCGAGTCCATCGGCGTAACCCACTGAGCCGCCACAGACTAACCAGGCCGCGGTCTCATTCGACTATGGCGAGCACTTCGCCCGCGTTCACTTTCATGCCTTCGTGCGCCAGCAGTTTCTTGAGCACTCCCGCTCGAGGCGAGCGGATTTCATTTTGCATCTTCATGGCCTCGACTACCGCAATGCCTTGTCCGGAAACAATGTTGTCACCCTCGTGCGCCAGCACTCGCACCACTTTGCCGGGCATGGAAGCAACCAGTTTCTGCGGCCCAGCCTCGTCCTGTGCTGCGCGCGTCCTTCCCCGCCAGGAGCGCGGGTCTGCGATAGAAACCTCATACCGTGTTCCCCCGATGGAAACCGCGATGCCTTCTCCGTTTGCCTCGTGCTTTACCTCAAATGACTTTCCCTCCCGCAGCACCGACAGCGTGTTCAGACCTATTGGCACGGCTTGAATTGATATTTCGCGACCGTCCAGCACGCACTCCCAGTGGTCTTCTTTTTTCTGAAGTTGCAGGCGATAGACCCTGCTGTCGAGACCGACGTCATAGCGCATGGCTTATCTGAGCGCCTCGTCGCGTGCTGTTTTTTCCCAATTTGAGGCAGAGATGCTGGCGGATTGATGTGCCGGATTCTTCTCCGACCTCAGTGCATAAAGAATCCCCGCCGCGATCACCGCGATTTCATCATCCTTGCCTGTCGTTGGCGCTGCCTGCAGTCGCCCAATCAACCCCGTGTCCGTATTGCCGGCAAGAAACTCCTGATTAGAAAGAATCTGGCGGAACAGGGCCAGGTTCGTCTTTACGCCGCCAACAACGTATTCATCCAGCCCGCGCACCAATCGCCCAATCGCCTGATCGCGGCTTTCTCCGTATCCGATCAGCTTCGCCAGCAGCGGATCATATTCGAGCGGCACATTCCATCCCTGGTAGATCCCGCTATCCACACGAATTCCCGGCCCCGAGGGTTCGCTCAAGGCCGTGACTTCTCCGGGGCTGGGAAAATAATCGTTCGCCGGATCTTCTGCGTAGATGCGGCACTCGATTGCATGCCCGCGAAGATTCACGTCCTGCTGCGTAAACGGCAGTTCTTCTCCGGCAGCAATCCGAATCTGCAACTGCACCAGATCAAGGCCGGTTACCAGTTCCGTCACCGGATGCTCCACTTGCAAGCGGGTATTCATTTCCAAAAAATAAAAGTTTCCCTCAGCGTCGGCGAGAAACTCGATGGTGCCTGCATTCGTGTAACCCGCCGCTTTCGCCACCCTGACCGCCACCTCTCCCATCTTCCGGCGCATTGCGGGCGTTACAACCGGGGAGGGAGATTCCTCAAGTACCTTCTGATGCCGCCGCTGTACCGAACACTCCCTCTCCCCAAGGTAAACACAGTTTCCATGCTCGTCCGCAAGCACTTGCATTTCGATGTGGCGGGGATTGGCGATCGCCTTCTCCAGATAGACTTCGCTGTCACCAAATGCCCGCAGCGCCTCGCTGCGGGCCGCCTCCAGCGCAGACGCGAACTCCTTTTCGCTCTGGACCAGCCGCATTCCCTTGCCGCCTCCACCCGCCGCGGCTTTCAACATGACGGGATAGCCAAGTCCCGAAGCAACTTGCTTAGCTTCGGCCAACGATTCGATTCCGCGCCACGTCCCCGGAACAAACGGCACGCCGGCCTTTTCCATCCTTTGCCGCGCCCGAGTCTTGGATCCCATCAGTTCCATGGACTCCGGCGACGGGCCAATGAACTTGATTCCAGCATGTGCGCAGGCCTGCCCAAAGCTGGGATTTTCCGACAGGAATCCGTATCCTGGATGCATCGCGTCCGCCCCGCACCGTTTCGCGACCTCCAGAATGCGCTCAATGTTCAAGTACGATTCGGCCGCAGCCGCTGGCCCAATCCCGTACGCTTCATTCGCTTTCAACACATGCAGGGCGGTGCGGTCCACGTCCGAATAAACTGCCGCTGCCGTAATCCCAAGTTCAACGCAGGCGCGAATCACGCGCACCGCAATCTCTCCCCGATTGGCAACTAGAATTTTCTTGAACATGGTGGACTGCTTACACGACAGCGAGGTTCATCCTCGTGTTGCTCAAAACCGTTTATTTTACTGGACCGGATTTAGAACTGCCGCTTTCGCGATACCATTCTGCTACCGTGGCAGCCTTGGACGTCAACCAGACAAAGCTGGGTTACAGTCCTGCCCGCGATCGCTCGCCTCTTGATTCGGGCCGCGGCTCTCTCCCTCCTTTGTTACATCTCAGCATACTGGCCGTAGTCACGGCAGCGGGCGCCGTACTTCGCTTTCATGCCTTGGCGGTCAAAACCTTCTGGTTCGACGAAGCTCTGAGCGTTGGCATCGCCCGCCTGGACTGGTACAACTTCGTCCGTATCTTGTGGCGGCGCGAAGCCAACATGTCTTTGTACTACCTGCTGCTGCGTGCCTGGCTGCACTTTGGCAGCAGCGAGGCTTCTATCCAGTCGCTTTCCGTCCTTTTCGGGGTCGCTGCCATACCCGCGCTTTACTTGCTCGGGCGCCGCCTCTTTGGTTCCCCAGTCGGACTCATAGCGGCAGCCTTGCTTTGCGTCAACAGCTATCACCTGCACTATTGTCAGGAGGCGCGCAGCTATTCACTGACCATGTTTCTTTGCATTCTTTCCAGCCTGTATTTCCTCAAGCTATTGGATGTGCCATCGCGCGCGAACCGCGATGTTTACGTTCTTCTGAGCGCGCTGGCATTTTACGCCCATTTTTTCTCGGCGCTCATGTTGCTGGCACACCGGCTTTCGTTGCATTTCCTTGATTCAGACGGGGTCCCAAAGCAAACTCGGAGAGTGTGGGTGCCAATTGCTGTGGCCGTTTCGCCGGGCGTTGCTTTCATTGCCACGACCGGAGTCGGTCCAGTGAGCTGGATTCCACGGCCCGGGCTCTACGATCTGTGGCAGCTCACTCTCCGCCTGACGGGAGACGGCGGTCCGCTGCTCGTGTTTCTCTACGCCGGAGCCTGTCTCGGTGCCGTTGCCGGCAATGTTGACTGGGGAAAAAAGCAGGTCTCCCGGGAAGCATGGCTCTGCCGTTTTCTTCTGCTCTGGATGTTTCTTCCGGTGTTGCTGGTGTTCGCAGTTTCTATGGTGCGGCCTTTGTTCGTGGCGCGTTACTTCATCTTCTCGCTGCCCGCGCTTCTGTTGCTTGCTTCTGCCGGACTGGCCCGCATCCGCTCACGTTGGCTGTTCGCAACCATTCTGCTTGTCTTTCTGGGTATCTCCCTTCGCGGCACGGCGGCATATTATCACGAGCTTTCGACGTCGCCACCAGAAGGCTGGCGTGCCGCATCGCAATATCTGCTCCGCAACACTCGTCCCGGCGATGCCCTAGTCTTTCATATTGCCATGGGACGCCTGCCCTACGAGTTTTACCGCAGCTTGCAAAGTCCCTCCGCTGTCGGGCCCGACGTGCTCTACCCGTATCACGGGTCCCGGATCACATTTCTTGATTTTGTGGAGAAGCCTGACTATGCGCGCCTTAGAGCCGCAATCCCCCAGCATCCGCGCGTGTGGTTCGTTATTTCCAGCGCGGACAAGACCGCTTCCGTTTTGTCCAGCTTGATCAGTGCCGCGGAACCCATAAGCGAGCGTCACGATTTCGGCGGGATTCAGGTCGTTCTTTACAGCAAACCTGCGGCCGCTCCCAGCACAAGGAATTGAATCTCGACAAGAGCTTGTTCTAAGGTGTGCTACTTGTGTTTCATAGCCGCCACGCGTATCTTCCAGGCAGTCCCAGCAAAACCGTCCCGCCGATGAATGTCGCCCAGGTAAACCATCCAATATCCGCCCGCAGTCTAGCGCTGTTGATCGGAACCGTGGCTTTTGTTTCCTATGCCTACTTCTATGAAGGCGGCGGATGGAACCAGAACTCCCGGTTTGATCTGGTGCGTGCCACCATACAACAGCACACGCTCCGCATTGATGCGTATCACCAAAATACTGAGGACAAAGCCTTCGCCAACGGTCATTACTATTCCGACAAGGCTCCCGGCGTGGTCCTGCTAGCTGTCCCCGCGGCCCTGACGATCCGGCCCGTGCTGCGCTACGCAGGAGTGGATCCCGATTCGCCCCATGGCTGGGTTGTGGCTTCATACGTCGCGACTGTCGTCGCTATTGCTTTGCCCTTGGCTGCCGCCTGCGCCTGTTTGTTCCTTATCGCCCTGCGCTTGGGAGGCAGCGTGTCCGGCGCAGCATTTGCAGCCTGTGCCATGGGTCTAGCGACGCCTATGTGGGCCTACGCTACGCTGTTTTGGGGGCACGCGCTCGCCGGCGCATGTTTGTTGTTTGCCTTTGCTGCGGCACTCCAGCTACGGGTTCGTCCCAGCTCAGCACGGGATCTGGCGTGGTCAACTGCCACAGGCTTGGCCGCAGGTTGGGCTACGGTCACGGAATACCCGGCAGCCCCGGCGTCATTGATTCTGGCAATATTCGCGCTGGCGCTGGTCTGGAACGACGGCTGGTCGCGCCGTTGGCGCATTGCAACCTTTATCGCAGCCGGGGCCTTACCTTGTGTTGCCGTACTTTTGATTTACCAGTGGGCTGCCTTCGGATCGGTATTTCATCCCAGCTATTCCTATTATCCTTCCGGGGCTTTTCCCTGGATGAAGCGCGGCTATCTGGGACTGACCTATCCCCACCCGGGTGTCGCACTGAGACTCCTATTTAGCTGCCGCCGCGGGCTGCTGTTCTCTGGGCCAGTGGTGCTTGCGGCTCCTTTCGGCTTGCGATGGCTCTCGAAACGGCCGGCGACCCGGGCCGCTGCCGTCGCTGCCTCGGCGGTTGCGGCATACTATTTGTTGTTCCACTCCTCCTTCTCCGCTTATTCAGGATGGTCGTACGGTCCAAGATACTTGAGTCCAGGACTTCCCCTGCTTTGCCTAGGGTTGTCGCCAGTCTATGACCATGCGTCCTTGCTTGGGCGGAGAATCGCTGCCGCTCTGGCTGTCTGCGGCGGTCTCTTCACTCTAATGGCTGTTTCCACCACCTCACAGCCCCCTAGCGGCCTGAAGTGTTCCATGTTCCAGCTCATCATGCCTTCGTTCTGGGCGGGCAAGCTTTCCATAAACGAGGGTTCCATGTTGACAGCCAGCGAAACCGGAGCCAACGCTATCGGCCACGCTTTCAATCTGGGAGAACTCACGGGCTTGCATGGGCTGGCCAGCCTGCTGCCGCTGCTGGTGGTTTGGCTGATCGCAAGCCTTGTCTGGCTGCGCGTGAACCGGATCAATCAGCCTCAACTATCCATGGAGGGGCAAGTGCCCTCAACTGCCTGGAACGGAAAAGCCCTCCGCCGAGGCGAAGGGCTACGTCGAGGAAACTAGCTGGCACTACTTTGGCTGATCCATAGTGATGCCGGTCGGTCCGGTCTGCTTCTCAGCTTTGGCCTTCTTGGCGGCCATGGTCTTATCCACCCACTCGTCGGCGGTTTTCAGGTCGGCAGCCCGTTGGTCTGGAATGTCGCACTCCCGGTCAGCCTTCTCCCGATACAAGAGGTTCACGTAGGCCATGGCGTCGTCGTAATCCTGGCGCAGTTGAATGGCTTTGTTCAAACTATCTAATCCATCCTGGATCATAGCGCCGCCGCTGTCGCGCAATTTCGCGCAAAGCTTCTTGTCTTTGAGCGGCTCATCCGGGCGCAAACCCAGTCTCGCCCGTTCTTCCATGCGCGGCGTGTAAGCCTGGGTCCAATCAATCACGCCGACTGAATAGTAGGCTTCCGGGTCGTTGGGATCGAGATCAATCGCCTTGTGATAGTAGGTCTTCGCGTCCTCAAACTTCTTCATCTGCAGATATAGATACGCAATCCCCTTGATGCTGTTTATGTTCTTGGGGTCCTGCTCCAGCACCGCCTGATACTGCTCGATGGCGAGGTTCGCGTTCTGCAAGTTCTCTGGGGAGTCGACGCCGGGTATGTATTGCTGGGCATAAGCTGTGGCCAGATAGAGCTTGGCATTCTTCAGGCTGGGATCGAGCGAGACGGCTTCCTTGAAATGATTGATCGCCTGTTCGAATTGGTTGTTTTTGTAGGAAGCGACGCCCTTGTTGAGCTGGTCGCGCGCCCGCAACCTGTCACAGCCCGTCGCCGAGAGCATAACCGAAAGCGCCCCCGCCACTGCCATCACTCTCAGGCTTGTTTTCATGGATGATTTGCTCTCCCTCAGCAGGAATAAGACCGACAACCCAGCCGCCTACGATAACACAACACGGCCCGCCGGCGGAGAGCCGAACGGACCGCTGTGTGTTTTTTCTTCTGGGCGCCTTCTATTTACCCGCCAGCCTCAATCTTTGCGGTAATCAGACCCACTTTGTCGACGCCTGAGGCATGCGCGATGTCAATCACGTTTGCGACATCCGCGAACGGAATATTATCGTCACCCTTCACGAACATTACTTTTTCGGCGCGCGTCTTAAAGATGTCCGTCAGCTTCCCTTGCAGCGTGTCCCAGGTAACATCATCCTGGTTGATCTTGACCCCGGGCTCTTGTCCCGGTCCCTTGTCAATTACCTGTACCACAATGGTACGATCCGGCTGCGTATTTTTTGGCTGGTTGGGCGGCGGTGGCTGTGGCACCAGCGCGTCCAGGCCCTTTGGCACCACCGGCGTGATCACCATAAAGATGATCAGCAGCACCAAGAGGACGTCAATCATGGGCGTGACGTTGATCTCGCAAGTCTGCCCGCCCTTACCGCCAATTGCCATTCCCATAAGAAATCTCCTTGAAAATCCTATTCGGTTCCGCCCGCTGCTGGCGGGGTCCCCGGCTTCTGCTTCTTTTGTTCGGTCAGCAAGCCCAGGTCGTCCACGCCGGCGGCGCGAACGTTGTCCACTACATCCACCACCGACTTATATTTCGCGCGCGCGTCGGCGCGCAGGTAAACAATCTTGTCTTTAGCAACGGCGATTCGGTCTTTGATTTTGTTGGTGAGCTGGGTGGGATCCTTGACGAGGTCCTTTCCAAAATAAACGTCGCCTTGGCGCGTAATAGCCACCACCAGCGCGTCCTCTTTGTCGGCGTCCTTCATCTGCGTGGGATTATTTACCTGCGCCAGATCAACCGAAACGTCATGCTGCAACATGGGTGTTATCACCATGAAGATGATGAGCAGCACCAGCATTACGTCCACCATCGGCGTAACGTTGATATTCGAGTTGACCTTTGCGCCTTCGTTTCTTACCGCGATTGCCATAATTGTTCTCCTGCCGCGACGGCCTTATGTGCTGCTCTTCGCTCCGTCGCGTTTCGTGGAGGCAAGTCCGGCCGCGGCCTTCGCTGCCGGACTCGAGCAACTCAACGTGAACCCCAGACTTCCGACTAGCGCCGCACTGCTCCGCGGCGTTTCAGGAAGTAATCAATCAGTTCGCTCGACGAGTTGTCCATCTCCACGTCGAACGCTTCTACGCGGCCGGTGAGATAGTTGAACATCATCACCGCCGGGATCGCCACCAGCAGACCGAAAGCCGTCGTTACCAGGGCTTCCGCGATACCTCCAGCCACTGCGGCCAGACCGGTCCCCTTCTCCGTGGAAATGCCTTTAAAGGCGTTCAGAATGCCCATCACTGTCCCGAACAGCCCAACGAATGGGGCCGTCGAACCGATGGTGGCCAGTCCACCCAGCCCGCGTTTCAACTCGGCGTGCACGATGGCTTCCGTGCGCTCCAGAGCGCGCTTGGAAGCCTCAATCGTCTCTCCGGGAATGTCGCTGCTGTCCTGATGGGCGCGGAACTCCATGAGGCCGGCGGTGACTACTTTGGCCAGATGGCTGCGCTTGTTGCGCTCGGCTACTTTGATGGCTTCGTCAATCTTGCCGTCCCGCAGTGCGCCTGCCACTGCCGGAGCAAAGGCCCGGGACTGCTTGCGGGCCGCGTTGAACGCCATGTAGCGGTCGATCATCACGCCGAACGACCAGCCGGACATGATGAACAGAATGAACACCACGGTGCGGGCCACCCATCCCATCTGCTTCCAAAGTGAGATCGGGTCCCACTGCGGCGCAGCGGTCGTCTCTTGCAAAAGCCAGGTGGCAATAGTGGAAATGTGAGCTACCAAGTGAGTTGCTTCATGAGCTGCAAACATGAGTTGCTTTTCCTCCTGAGAACTTTTTTAGATGCTGGTTTCTACAAATCCGTCAGTCGCTGAGGGCCCGGCGCAATTCACAACCGCTGTGCCAGCGTTTAGCCTCCCGCAAGCGTGAAATTCACCACCACCTGCGTGTCCACTTCCACGGGATCGCCGTTGAGAATGTACGGCCGATACCGCCACTGCTTGACCGCATCCATCGCCGCCCCCTGTAACAACGGATGGCCGCTGACAACATGCAGATTTTGGATGGTCCCGTCCTTGCCGATCACTGCCTGCAGAACTACCGTCCCTTGTACGCGCGCCGTCTTGGCGATCGCCGGATAAACCGGCTCGACTCTATGAACCACCAGCCCCTGAGTTACACCCGACGAAACCCGTATGCGCTGCACTACCTGTTTGGGAATGAGCGCCGTATTGCCAATGATCCCGCCCATCACTCCATTCATTGAGCCTCCGGCAACGCCTCCTGGGACTCCGCCCACTACGCCTGCGGTCATCGGTGGCGGCGCCTCTTCTTCCTTGATCATTTCCACTTTCTTTGGAATCTTCGTCGGCGTCCGCAGCTGCCCGTTCACGATATCGGTCTGCACCTGCTTTACGATGTGAACCTCGGCCGGAGGCGGCGGAGGCGGCGGAGGCGGCGGAGGCGCTACCAGGAAGGTCATTAACTGCGTTTTTGGGAGTGCCTCGGTAAATAGTAGCGGGATCAGAACCATGAAGAGAATGATCCCGACTTGCACAAAGAAGGAGAAGAGCGTGGTCGCTCCCCTCTTGGTTTTCAGTTTCCCACCCGATTCGATCAGGCTGTCTTCAAACATAAATGTCCCCCTTGCACAAAGCTACATTGCTTTAGACACCAGCCGTCACTCATTTGCTCCCGTTTTCGAAAAGATACCGAATGCCCGGCTTACGCCTTGGCCTTTGCCTTCGCACTCTCTCTGCGGCCAGCGCTGCCACCGGCCATCACCACCGCTGGTTTATTTCGATTCGACCGCCAATCCTGATACGCCACCAGAATCGGCGCCGCGATGGCGATCGAAGAATACGTCCCGATTAAGATGCCGATAACCAGGGCAAAGGAAAACCCATGCAGCACTTCGCCTCCAAAAAGAAACAAAGCCAGAACCGTCAGAAATGTTAAACCCGCTGTCAAGATGGTCCGGCTCAAAGTCTGATTAATGCTGCGGTTAACCACGTCCGCCAGCTTCTCCCGCCGCATCAGCTTTAGGTTCTCGCGGATGCGATCAAATACCACGATGGTGTCATTGTTGGAATAGCCGATCAGAGTTAGGATTGCTGCTATCACCGTGAGCGATATAGGTTTATTGGTCAGCGAGAACGCGCCTAGGGTAATCAGCGTATCGTGGAATACAGTAATCACGGCGGCAATTCCATAAATCAACTCAAACCGGAAAGCCAGGTAAACCAGCATCCCCGCCAGGGAATAAAGCGTTGCCAGAATGGCCTGCTTCTGCAACTGGGCCCCTACTTGAGGCCCTACGATCTCTACCTGATAGACACCGAAATCAGAGAGAAAGAAACCATCCTGAAGTGACGCCAGTACGGCCGGGTCGGTTATCCCCTTCAGCTCATCCACGCCGGCCAGCACGCCGCCTTTGGTCTTGTCGCGATAGTCAACAATGGCTTGCGCCGCAGCCGCATATTTCTGTTGCGCGTCCGTCCCCAGATGCAGCGGGTCCTTATCCAGTAAATACGCCTTGAGAGACAAGGAACTGGTGTTGTTAAGGTCCTGCTTGCCGGCTGGAGCGTTGGTCTGCAGCGCACTGATGATTTGAATCTTCCCGCGATCCAGGGCCTGCTCGCTGGTCTCCTGCACCGGCAGATCAATCAGCAACTCATTCGTTCCCAACAGATGCTGGATGCGGACGTTATGCACCCCGCCGCGATCGAGCGTCGCGCGCACCGCGTTGTCATCCGGCGGATGCGAAAACTTCACATAAACCAGCGTCCCGCCCCGGAAGTCAATTCCTAGCGGAATCCCATGCCAGAACAGCATGGAGCATATTCCCGCCACGCTGAAGATCAGCGAGAAGGCAATGAAGTACCACTTCTTCCCGAGAAAATCTATATTCGCATTCTTAAAAAATTCCACGCTAATTAGTACCTCTCACCACTTCCCAAATGACCCTGCATTTCCAATAAAATCTGTCATTCCGAGCGAAGCCGAGGAACCTGCTTTTTGCCTGCGCCACCAGACTCTCTCACGCCCGCCCGAACCCGCGACGTTTTAAACCTCAAATACTCAGTGCCTCGCCGACCCGCTTGCGGCTCAGCACCCAATCGAAAATCACTCGCGAAACAAAAACCGCGGTAAACAAATTCGCAAACAAACCGAAGCTCAGAGTCACCGCGAACCCGCGCACCGGGCCCGTGCCAAACAGAAAAAGAATAATCGCGGAAACAATGGTCGTGACGTGTGTATCCACGATAGTGATCCAGGCATGCCCAAATCCTTGCTCCACCGCCGACGGCGGTGTCTTCCCGTTCCGCAGCTCTTCGCGGATGCGCTCAAAAATCAGCACATTGGAATCCACGCCCATGCCGACTGTCAGAATCACCCCCGCAATTCCCGGCAGAGTCAAAGTCGCCCCGGTGTATCCCAGAAATCCCAGCAGAATAATCAGGTTCAGAATCAGCGCAACATCCGCATTGATCCCTGCGGCGCGGTAGTAGATCAGCATGAAGACCAGCACCGCAGCCATCCCCACGGCGGCTGCGCGAACGCCCGCACGAATTGAGTCCGTACCCAACGACGGCCCCACCGTCCGTTCTTCCAGATATTTAATCCCCGCGGGAAGAGCGCCGGAGCGCAGAATCATAGAAAGATCTTTCGACTGCTGGTCGTTCATGCGGCCGCCGCTGATCTCACCCCGGTCCCGGATGGAACCCTTGATGCTCGCGACTTCCTGTACCTTATTGTCCAGCACAACCGCCAGACTGTCCCCGATGTGCGCCGACGTGAAGCTGAAAAAACGCTGGCCGCCTTCGTTGGTGAGGGTAAAGCTGACGCTCGGCTGCCCGTTCTCGTCACGGCTGGGTTGCGCGTCTCGCAGATCTTTTCCGCTGACCGCCGGAACCCGTGACACCAGGTACCATGCCTGCTCTTCAGTGCTTCCTGGGTTGCTGTGGCCTTGCATCAGTACTGAATCTTCCGGCAGTACACCACCATGGTCCTGCATTGCGGCGTCCTGGCTGGGATAGGGTCCGCCCAATTCCTGCCGGATTTCAAGCATAGCCGTGGATTGCATGATCTCTTTGACCCGCGCGAAATCGTCCACGCCCGGCAGTTGCACCAGAATCTGATATTGCCCCAAGCCATGCTCTTCGATGATCGGTTCGCTCACGCCCAGTTGGTCAATCCGGTTGCGGATGGTCTCGATTGCCTGGGTCACCGCACGGTTCTTCATGTCAGTGAGGGCCGAGGGCTTCATAGTGACCGTCCAAACGTCGTTCGCACCTGAAGATGCGTCGTACTCCGGCAGTTTGTCCTGTACCAGGTTCCGTAGGTCAGGACTCGATCCGGGAGGCACACCCTTAATTACGATTTGTTCCGGATGATTGGGATCGGGCTTGGTGACGTCGGCGTAAGGGATTTTCGCCGTGCGCATCCCAGCTTTGAGGATTTCGACCGCGTTGTCTGAGTCAACATTGACCGCGTCATTGACCTGCACCTGGAGGACCAAGTGCGTTCCGCCTTTCAGATCCAATCCCAGGTTGATGCGCTTCTGCATGGACGCCAGCAGCGCGCTTCCCGACGCGCCCCCCGGCACCCCGAAGATGCCGTATATAAACACCAGCAAGATGCCGATGATAACCCCGAGTTTCCAGCCCAGATTCTTATTCATGACCGATACAACCGCTCCCTTACTCTAACCGTCGTCATTCCGAGCGAAGCCGAGGAACCTGCTCTTCGCTTGCACACCTCAGGTCACTTAGTGGTCGCCACGTCATCCTGCGTGGTCACAGAAACGATGGACCCCCGGGTGACTTCAATCCGCAGGTTATCCGGAGGCACCCTCAGGTGAACGTAGTCATCCTTCAGGGCCACGATAATGCCATGCAGCCCCCCGCTGGTCACCACTTTGTCGCCGGTCTTCAGTTGGCCCAGCATCGCCTGCCACTTCTTCTGCTTGCGCTGCTGCGGCATGATCAGGACCAGGTAAAAAATAGCGAAAATGAAGATGAGAGGTGCGATCCCCAGCCACCCCGGCGTTCCGCCCGTCTGCAGTGCCAATAAGTATGAGTTCATCACAATGCTGAGTGTTCCGACGGATGGCTCTCCATCTCAGCCACCCAGAGCCTCGCCTGCCTCGGGCCCAGTCTCAGGCCTTGCGGCGTTCGGGTGCGAAAATCGCGGAAACTATCGTGTGTTCAAAACCGGACGTCTTACCGCCAGGTACTGCCAACAAGGCACAACCAGGGACGGTGAGCTAAGAGTTTCCTTTCGTCTGCTCACCAGAAAGAAAAAGCGCGCTTTCCCCAAGTCCAATAGAATGCCGGACGCGCCGCATAGTGTCAAGGTAGAAACTCAGGTTGTGGAGGGTGTTCAGGACTTGCGCCAGCACCTCGTTGGCCGCATAAAGATGACGCAAATAGGCCCGCGAATATCGCCGGCAAACGCGACATGCGCAGTTGGGATCGAGCGGCCCTGCGTCCCCCGCGTACTGCGCCTGCTTAATCGAGATTTTTCCCTCGGACGTAAACAGCAGCCCATGCCGCGCCGCCCGCGTAGGCAGCACGCAATCCATCATGTCCACACCCAGGTTGGCATATTCGACAATCTCTTCCGGCGTGCCTACGCCCATCAGATAGCGCGGCTTGTCCCGCGGAAGATGCTCCAGCGTGGCTTCCACGACTTCGCGGGTCCGCGCTCGCGGCTCACCCACGCTAAGCCCCCCAATGGCATACCCATCAAACCCAATTTCAATCGTCCGCTCCGCCGATTCCTTCCGCAGAGCCAGGTCCATCCCTCCCTGCACGATGCCAAACAAGGCCTGCGTCATGCCCGCTCGCGTGGGGACAGCCGCCCTCGGCTGTCCCGCCGAGCCATGCTCGGCGCCTGAGCCAACACTACTCCTGTCATACCGAGCGGAGTAAGAGCGCCCGCCTACGGGCGGCCTCACGGAGTCGAGGAACCTGCTGTTTGCTTTGGGATCCAGAACTCCCGTCTGACCGCTGATCGCTGCCCGCTGATAGCCCCACGGCACTTCCCCCTTATGCTCCTCAAAATATCCCTTACTCCGCTCCGCCCAGCGCCGCGTCATCTCCATAGACGCTCGCACCCGCTCCCCGTCCGCCGGATACTCCGTACACTCATCCAACGCCATAATGATGTCCGCGCCCAGCCTAATCTGCGCCGCCGTCGCGCTCTCGGGACTGAAAAAATGCGAAGACCCGTCGAGATGCGAGCGAAACGTCACTCCCTCTTCCGTGACTTTCCTCAACTCACTCAAACTGAAGACCTGAAATCCTCCGGAATCCGTTAGAATCGCCCGCGGCCACGCCATAAACCGGTGCAGGCCGCCCAGTTTCCTGACCTGTTCTATCCCCGGACGCAGATACAGGTGATACGTATTCCCCAGCAGAATTTCGACGCCCAGTTCCTCCAGCACATCTTGCGACACTCCTTTGACGGTCGCCGTCGTCCCCACCGGCATAAACACGGGAGTCTCGACATCGCCATGGGGCGTAGTCAGGCGCCCACAGCGTGACGGGCCTCGTGTTTCAGCGATCTCGAACCGAATGGACATTCGCTGCGATGGTAAGGGAGAGCGAAACTGCGTTCACCCCAGAGAAATTCTCTTTGCGACCTCCGCGTCTCTTTGCGTCCTCTGCGGTTAAAGGCTTTAAAGATTTTGACCGCAAAGGACGCCAAGGAAACGTAAAGTTCGCGAAGAAAAGAGTTAGCGCACCGGCACCACCGCCAGCACCAACGCCGACGGATGCTGCGCAGCATGATAAATCGTATTCGTCGCCGCCACCGACCTCTGCGCCAGCCTCGCCTCTTCCCCGGTATTCAAGTTGGTGTCGAAGCGCGGAAAATTGCTGCTGGAAATTTCCAGCCTCACAACATGCCCTTTGCGAAAGACATTGCTGGTCGCCCACAGATCAACGGTGAACTTGTACACCTGGTCAGGATTCATCAGGGCCGGCTGTTCCTGAGAGTCGCGATAGCGCGCCCGCACAATCCCCTCCGTGACGTTCTGCGCGAAACCATCTGGCCCAACGTCCACCAACTTGGCCGTGAAGTCGGTGTCCACCGCCGAAGATTTGGCATACAGTTCCACACTAACCGGCCCAGTGACTTCAACGTCCTGCGACAATGGCGGCGTCGAGTATGCCAGCACATCGTCGCGCGCCTCGACCACCCGCTGATCCCGCGGCCCCGGCGCCAAATGCTGGCCATCGCAACACAACGGCCCGCCCACCGTCGGAACCGGATTCGACGGATCGTACACAAACTGGTCAGTAGATTCCCGGACCGGCGGCGCGGTCGAAAGAGTTCCGTCTCCACGAAGCGAATTAGCCTTCCCGGCCGAATGCAGAAAATATTTCGTGCCCTGCGCTCGCGTCAGGGGCCAATCATCTTCTTCGCGCCACTGGTTCGTTCCCATCACGAAAATCTTGACCGGCTTCCCCGTGGCAAATTCATTCTGCACGCCTTTGAACAAAAAGTCGTACCAAAGAAGAGTTGCGTCGCCTTCATTGAATGACTCAGCTGCCGGCCCGAAATCCACCTCGCCAATTTTGCGGCCGCCGCCCGAGTGCCCTCCAATCACCACAAGAAGCCGCTGCCCACGCCGCGCCGCATCGCTTCCTCCTTGCGCCTTGAT